>OHVN01000186.1_pt1 | contig 28015 bp, 28 predicted proteins | sample 1579481 | NCBI WGS metagenome assembly OHVN01 (sample SAMEA3882532, study PRJEB24775) | human gut metagenome | biome: human-associated habitat; feature: intestine environment; material: feces | place: Netherlands | collected 2009/2010 | reverse complement strand
AAGTGCGCGGCACATGTGGGGAAAGCGTGAGTCTTAGGCCGCGAATGACAAGGATTTCTCCCTTACGATCGAAATGACAATACGGGAGTCCGATGTCTCCTAGTCCCTAATCACCAGTCACTTGAAGCATCTAATACCTGCTTTCAAACTTTATGTCCCCCCTCAAACCGCCCGGCGCGGATTTCTTCTTCCTTACAGAACACGCAAAAAAGCTGCCTTACGGCAGCTTTTCCCATCATACGGTTTCACCAAGCTGAATCCTTCGGATGGCTTCTTTGGCAGCCCTCTGGGCTGCTTCTTTTTTATTCTTTCCGACGCTCTCGCCCATGACTTTGCCATTGATGTGGATTTCCATCCAGATGGTCTTGTCATGTGCCGGACCTTCGTCCTTGGTGACAACATAGGAGATATTCACATCTCCGTGCTTCTGTACCATTTCCTGCAGGTCAGACTTGTAGTCATGGTCATAGTCTCCCTGATCGATCAGATCGAGGAATTTTTTCATGTGCCCCAAGATGAAGCGGGATGCTACTTCATAGTTGTTATCGAGATAGATCGCACCGATGACAGCTTCGAAGGCATCGCCTAAGATCGAGATGCGGGTGCGGCCGCCGGACATTTCTTCTCCGCGGCCCAGACGCATGTAGTCGCCCACATGGAATTTCGCTGCGCATTCCGCACAGGAAGGCTTGCAGACGACGCTCGCCTTCGCTCGGGTCAGCTCCCCTTCCGGCCAGCTGGGGAAACGCAGAAAAAGGTATTCCCCGATGACCAGATCCAGGATGGCATCCCCTAAGAATTCCAGTCGTTCATTGTCATGAATGACTTCATTTTTATGTTCATTCGCATACGAGGTATGGGTGAGTGCTGTATTGAGAAGTTGTGCATTCTGCACGGGAATTTCATTTTCCGCAGCAAACTTTTCAATTTCTGCCATACGGTCTCTTCTTCTCATTTCAGCATGTCTCATTCTTCATAGCGCCTCATGATGACAACGGCATTGTGTCCGCCAAAGCCGAAAGCATTGGACATGGTCACATCGACTTTGCGGTCTTCCGGGCCTTCAGCCGCGTAGTGAAGGTCACATTCCGGATCAGGAGTCTGAAGGTTCAGTGTCTGATGGACTTTGTTGTTCATGATAGAGAGTACGCAGACGACAGCTTCGATCGCACCGGCAGCGCCCAAAAGATGACCGGTCATGGACTTGGTGGAGTTCACAACAATGTCATAGGCATGCTGACCGAGGACTTCCTTGATCGCCTTGGTCTCATTCTTATCATTGAGACCGGTGGAGGTGCCGTGTGCATTGATGTAGTCGATATTTTCCGGAGAAATACCTGCATCCGCGATGGCATTCTTCATGCAGCGGGCTGCGAGTTCACCACCCGGACGCGGAGCTGTAATATGGTAAGCATCGCCATTCGTACCATAGCCAATGACCTCAGCATAAATGTGCGCGCCTCTCTTCTTTGCGTGTTCAAGTTCTTCAAGGATGAGGACACCACTGCCTTCACCGAGTACGAAACCGTCACGACGGACATCAAAGGGGCAGGATGCTTCTTCCGGCGGGCATTCACGGGAAGAGAGCGCATGCATGGCAGCAAAACCAGCCATCGGTGTCTTTGCGACAGCTGCTTCGGTACCGCCGGCAAACATCACATCCGCATCGCCCCACTGGATCATGCGGGTCGCTCTGCCAAGGGCATTGTTGCCGGAAGCGCAGGCGGTGACATCAGTCAGGACCGGTCCCTGCAGGCCAAAGGTGATGGAGACCATGCCGGAGGCCATGTTGGCGATCATCATCGGGACTGCGAATGGATTCACCTTCCCCGGGCCGCGTTTTTCGATGCGTTCCACGGTATCTTCCATGGTCTTGATCCCGCCGATACCGGTACCGATGATGGTGCCGACGCGGTTCGGATCTTCTACGCTCATGTCGAGCTTCGCATCCTCGACCGCCATTTTTGCTGCCGCAACAGCAAACTGAGCATTTCTATCCATGTGACGGACGGTCTTCTTGTCACCCACATATTTGACGGGGTCGAAATCTTTGACTTCGCCAGCGATCTTGACAGGGAAATCCGTGGCATCAAATTCTGTGATCGGCGTTACACCGGATTTGCCCGACAAAAGGGCATTCCAAAATGCATCAACGCCGATACCAACGGGGGAAACCACACCCATGCCAGTCACTACTACTCTTCTTCTTTCCATAAAAAGGGCACCTCTCTTATAAATTTCTTTTAAACATTATTTATCGCGTGTTAGGTTTTTAAGCAAAAATTATAGGACTTGAAAAGGCATGGCTCCGCCTGTTTCAAATCCATCACGCATGGACAAGACCTCAAAAAAACGAACCACGACGGTCATTCGCTTTTTTGAAATATTCTCCCCAAAAGGAAGTCATATGGCATGCCGGAGGGGATCCCCCTCCGGCTTCCAATATGATGTTGAAATGCGAATGCGCATTACATCTGGCTGTCGATGTAGTCTACAGCGTTCTTTACGGTCTTGATCTTTTCAGCAGCATCATCCGGGATTTCGATGTCGAATTCTTCTTCAAATGCCATGATCAGTTCAACGATATCCAGGGAATCAGCGCCGAGGTCATCGATGAAAGTGGAGTCGATGGTGACATCAGCTTCGCTAACGCCCAGCTGGTCAACAACGATCTTCTTTACTCTGTCAAAAGTGCTCATTACTCATTTCACCACCTTTCTCATAGAAGACAGACGTCTCCTTGTATTGTACCCTACTGATTATATTACATAACCATTCCGCCGTCCACCTTTAAAACCTGTCCGGTGATATAACTTGCATCATCGGAAGCCAGGAAGGAGACAGCTTTGGCGACGTCTTCGGCAAGACCCATGCGTCCGAGCGGGATGGCTGTCAGCATGGCTTCTTTATTCTTTTCCGGAATAGCATCGGTCATGTCGGTCGCGATGAAGCCCGGTGCGACAGCATTGACACGGATGTTTCTTGCAGCGAGCTCCTTGGCGCAGGCCTTGGTGAGACCGATCACGCCTGCTTTTGCTGCTGCGTAGTTGGCCTGGCCGATATTGCCCATGATGCCGACTACGGATGCGATATTGATGATGGAGCCTTTTTTCTTTCTCATCATCATCTGCGCAGCGGCTTTGATGGTGAGGAAGTCACTCTTGAGGTCGGTCGAGAGTACGGCATCCCAGCTTTCTTCTTTCATGCGGATGAGAAGTCCGTCGCGGGTGATCCCTGCATTATTCACAAGGACATCCAGCTGACCGAATTCTTCCTTGATCGTTTTGAAAATGCGATCCACATCTTCTGCTTTGGAGACATCGCCCTGGATGGTGAAGGCTTTGCCGCCAGCGGCTTCGATTTCTCCCTTCACAGCTTCTGCGGCAGCCTGGCTGCCGGCATAGTTCAGTGCGACAGCATAGCCCTTCGCAGCCAGTGTAAGAGCGATGGCTCTGCCAATACCGCGGGAAGCCCCCGTGACGAGAGCAGTCTTTTCGATAGTTTCCATCATTATTCTCCCTTCAGTGCAGCCACGACTTCATCAATGGTGGCTACGTCTTCTGCATGGTGGCAGGGTACGGAGCGGGCGATCTTCTTCATGAAGCCGGTAAGAACCGTGCCGGGACCGGCTTCGACAGTCATATCGACACCGCCAGCGACCATATTCCGGATGGATTCTTCCCAGTGTACCGGATGTGCCGCCTGATCGACCAGATTCTTTCGGATCTCGTCCGCTTTGGTCTCTTCCTTGGCATTGACATTGGCTACGACCGGGATGGCGGTGTCATGGATGTCGATCTTGTCAAGGACTTCCTTCAGTCGAAGAGCTGCTGGTTCCATCAGAGTGGAATGGAATGGCGCGCTGACCTTCAGCATGATGGCACGGCGAGCGCCTGCTTCCTTCAGTGCTTCGCAGGCTTTCTCAACAGCTGCTGTAGCACCCGCGATGACGACCTGTCCCGGGCAGTTGAAATTAACTGCCTGAACCGGAAGGTCTTCGGTGGAGACTTCGCCGCAGACCTTCACGATGGTTTCCGGAGTGGAACCGATGACAGCTGCCATGCTGCCTTCTCCGAGCGGCACCGCTTCCTGCATGAAGCGGCCACGCAGATGGACGGTATGCACGGCATCTGCGAAGGAGATCGCACCCGCTGCGACCAGCGCAGAGTATTCGCCAAGGCTGTGGCCTGCTGCGATATCCGGCGTGAGGCCGTGTTCCTTCAGCACCTGCCATACTGCGACACTGGCCGTCAGAATGGCCGGCTGTGTGAATTCGGTCTTCATCAGCTCTGTGTCCGGGCCTTCGAACATCATTTTGGAAATCGAGAAGCCGAGCGTTTCATCCGCTTCTTTGATCAGGGCTTTGACAGAATCATAGTTTTCAAACAGATCCTGTACCATGCCCACCTTCTGAGATCCCTGTCCAGGGAACAGAAATGCAGTTTTCATCTTGTCACACTCCATATAAAATAAATACTAGTTTATTGTTGGTTATTCGGAATCAAGTCTTGCCTTACATCCATCTCATGACATCGCAGCCCCAAGTAAGACCGGCACCGAAGCCAGTCAGGACAACGTAGTCCCCATGCTTCACGCGTCCGGCGCGGACGACTTCATCAAGCGCAATGCCGACGGAAGCTGCCGATGTATTGCCATAGCGATTGACATTCACATACATATGATCCTGCGGCAGAGCCAGACGCTTTGCGATCGCCTGAATGATGCGATTATTTGCCTGATGGGCAATGAACATATTGATATCTTCCTTCGTGATGCCGGCGGCTTTCAAGGTCTTCAGCGTGGTCGCACCCATGTGACGGACAGCGGCTTTGAATACTTCCGGCCCCTCCATATGGATATAGATACGGCCGGAGTCGATGGCGCGGTGGGTCACAAGTTCAGCGACGCCGCTCGCCGGGATATTCAGGATCTTGCCCAGGCTGCCGTCTGAGCCAAGATCCGAAGCCAGAAGGCCATAGCCATCTTCGACCTTTCCGATGACAGCGGCCCCTGCCCCATCGCCGAAAAGAATGCAGGTGGAGCGGTCCTGCCAGTTCACGAGGCGGGAAAGGATTTCCGCACCGATGATCAGGATGTGCTTGTACATCCCGGCTTTCACCAGATTCGATGCCAGAGCTACTGCATAGATGTAGCCTGAGCAGCCGGCGGAAATATCCATCGCACCTGCATGCTTGCATCCGAGCTTATCCTGCACCATGCAGGCCGTGGATGGTACCACATAGTCAGGGGATGCCGTCGCTACAATGATGTAGTCGATATCGTCTGCGGTAAGGCCAGCCATTTCCAGTGCCGGAAGAGCAGCTTTCACGCAAAGATCGGAGGTCGTCTCCGACCGGGAAGCGATATGTCTGGTCTCGATGCCCGTGCGAGTGCGAATCCACTCATCACTGGTATCGACCATTCTTTCAAGGTCTGCATTGGAAAGGATCTTCTCCGGCGCATAATGTCCGGTACCCAGAATTCCTGCAGAACATAATTCACTCATATATATAATGTCCTTTCCGTTCGTTGAAAAGAGAATTTTGGTAACTGGCAACTGACGCCAGGACTTGAAAAACAGTTTCTATGAGCTCCGAGGATTCAAATGGTTCCATGTCTTTAACGGGTTTCCCATCTTTTGGGAATCACGTTTCCCCGTCAAAAAACTCTACGGCGTTTGGGGGCGGGGAGCGACCCTTTCGAGCCTTCAGAACCCGCTGCACATCATTCTCATTGCGTATCCATCTGTTTCAGCGCATCCATCACGATCTCATCCAGATGCTCCTGACAAACGCCCATCGCCATATGGATGGCATTCTTGATCGCTTTCGCTTTCGAAGCGCCATGGCAGATAATGAGGCCGCCTTTGATGCCCATGAGCGGCGCACCGCCGTATTCAGCATAGTCAAGAGGCTTTGCCATGTATTTCTTGAGTGCCGGCTTCAGGAGCAGCCCGCCGATCTTCGCGCGAAGTCCCCCCTGCATGACGGCATTCTTCAAAAGGGCAGCCACCAGTTTCCCGGCACCTTCCCCAAATTTCAGGACTACATTCCCTGTAAATCCATCCGTGACGATGACATCAAATTCTCCCGTCATCACATCGCGGCCTTCCGCATTGCCCGCAAAAGGAATAACCTTCTGTGCGGAAAGCGCCTCATTCGCTTCCGTGACCAAAGGGCTCCCCTTCGTCGCCTCTTCCCCGATATTGAGAAGACCGATCTTCGGCTGCTGGATACCCGCGACCTTCGTCGCATAGATATAGCCCAGAAGAGCATTCTGGATATACGTCTCCAGCTTCGGCTGCGCACTCGCGCCGGAATCGATCAGGTACGTATAGCCGCCCTTCTGGTTAGGGATCGGCGTCAGGATGGCCGGACGCTCGATGCCCTTGATACGGCCGATGCCGAGAAGTCCTGCCGTAACGGCTGCCCCAGTCGATCCCGGAGCCACGAGAGCTCCGCACTCCCCCTCTCGCACAAGGCGAGCGCCGACAGAGACAGACGCATCCTTCTTTTTGCGGTACGCCAGCCCGGGATGCTCTCCCATCTCGATCACTTCTGATGCATGATGGATCTCGATCAGAGGGTTCTGATCCTCATGATGCTTCTCCAGGATGGGGCGGATCGCATTCTCATCTCCCACAAGAACGACAGGCACTTTGTATTCCTTGACCGCCTGAATGGCGCCAAGCACGATTTCCAGCGGTGCAAAATCCCCGCCCATCGCGTCAACAGCTATTTTTTTCACAGGACGCCTCCATTACTGCAGGATCTGCATAATAAATTTTGCGCGATATACTTCTTTATCACCGTCAAAGAAACTGATATAGATATGTTTTTTATTTCCTCTGACCAATACGATCCGCCCTTTCACGACAAGCGCCGTGCCAGGCTTGACAGCGATCTTATATTTGATATTTCCGACCTGCGTCGAAGCAAAAGGCACACCGGCCAGCGACTCGGCGAATGCAGCGGCTGCGCCATATAATTTTTCCGCAGCCACCACGCCGAGATTATCCGCCATCTCATCGCTGGTCTGAAAGAGACCCACGCCTTTGATACCGATATCCTTATCTAAGATCTGCAGCCCGCGCGCCTCCGGACTTCCTGCCACGAGATGCTCCATACGGTCACGCATCTGTGGGATGCCAAGCGCCTGCCTGTCCAGACGGATCGTAGCTCTTGATACAGAAAATTTCTCTGCCAGATCTCCATCTGTCAGACATGGATGTTGGCGGAGCAGGCTCTGTATCGCATCGCGTCTTTGGGTTTTATCCATTTTGAAATTTCTGCTCATTTTTATCACCTGCTGATAATACTATATCACAAGCAGTCAAGGATTGCACGAAGAAATTGAATAAGCAAAGAGCCTTTCTTTGGGACATATGCAGGAAATCATATTTCTGTCACATTCCTTAGATTTTCATCGATATCACGGGCAACTCACTGAATCCGTAGATTAAAATTTCATTTGTTTTAGCGATTTTCAAAAGATACTTTGGAAAGCATCTCCCAGATGGGCTTCTTTCCGAATCAGGGAAACCGCCCACATTTACTGACTTTTTTCGCCTCAGGTTTTATCACCAGGTGATAATTCAAACGCGTTGCGTAATTCGTTTGCTAAAAATTCAGGATTGTTTAAAAACTTATCCATTGACTTATTTCATCTCATGGCATAAACTACAGTAAATACAGGATACTTCATGCTTGCTATTTTGTCAAACATATCTGTGATACCGTATAGTTATTTAAAAGTGAGATTTGTAGAATATTTTAGGAGAAAATCACATGAAATTACCAGCATTACACATTGGCAACCTGACCGCTACCGTACCGATCGTACAGGGAGGCATGGGCATCGGCGTCAGCCTCTCAGGCCTCGCAAGTGCCGTAGCCAATGAAGGCGGTGTAGGTGTCATCTCTGCTGCCAACGTAGGCTTCAATGAACCAGACTTCAAAACAAATACAGTAAATGCCAACCTTCGCGCACTGAAATCCGAACTGCTGAAAGCCAGAGAAAAAGCAAAGACCGGCATCATCGGCGTGAACATCATGTCCAAAGGCCATCACTATGAAGACTATGCCCGCTGCGCAGCAGAAAACGGTGCAGACATCATCTTCTCCGGCGCGGGACTTCCTGCCGATCTCCCCGCCTGCGTGGAAGGCACAGACACCAAGATCGCCCCGATCATCGGCTCCCCGAAAGCAGCCCGCGTCATCCTGAAGCTGTGGGAACGCCACCATCACCGTACCGCTGACATGGTCGTCATCGAAGGCCCGAAAGCCGGCGGCCATCTCGGCTACACTAGAGAACAGGTGAAAGAACACGAAAGCGACGGCTACGAGAAGGAAATCAAAGAAATCCTTGCCGTTGTCAAAGAATTCGAAGAAAAATTCGAAAAGAAGATCCCCGTCATCTTCGGCGGCGGCGTCTTCGATAAGAAAGACATCGAGCACTACCTCTCCCTCGGTCTCTCCGGCGTGCAGATGGCGACCCGTTTCGTCGCCACCAAAGAATGCGACGCCGCTGACGAATTCAAACAGATGTATGTGAATGCCAAAGAGAGCGATGTCACCATCGTACAGAGCCCGGTCCACATGCCAGGCCGCGCACTCTTGAACCCCTTCGTCAAAGCCTTCACCGAGCACCGCATCCCGCCGCAGGGCTGCTTCCACTGCCTCAAGACCTGCGACCCGGCGACCACCCCCTACTGCATCACCATGGCCCTCATCCGCGCCGTCCACGGCGATGTAGACCACGGCCTCGTCTTCTGCGGTGCGAACGCCTATCGCATCGATAAGATCACGACCGTCCATGACCTCATTCAGGAACTGACACAGGACTAGTCAGCGGTGACTGGTGACTAGGGACTGGGGACTAAACATCAGACATTAGACATGATAAAACGCTATCCACATTTTCGTGGATAGCGTTTTTTGTTATGCGACTCTATTTCAGGAAACAGACCCGCCTGCACTGCGAATAACTTCTTCCACATAAGGAATGCTGCTCCTCGTCACTTGCGCGATCATTTCCTTCGGCATTTGGATCTTGACCAGACTAAGAATAGTTTCTCGTTTCTCTCCTTCCACGCCCTCTGCGCGCCCTTCTGCCAGGCACTGGCGTTTCCACTGCTGCAGTTCTCTTGCGTATGTCATATATTCTCGCCTCGTTTCTTCATGTTTTTTCACACGAATGACTTCCTGATTCACTTCCTTCGTAAAGGTACCTTCCGCCGCCTTGCCATCCACGTAGCGCAGGAAAGCCGCGATATCGGGATCCAGCGTATCACTCTTGCCTTTGCTGTTCAAAAAGATCTTGGTCGCCTGATCCCCAAGTTCCAATATTTTATCTTCGATGCAGAGATTCCTGAATGTGTACATCGGCCGTCCCTGATCAAAGGGGTCAAAGGTACAAATGAAGATGATGAATGATTCCTTCAGATCCTGATAATACTGTCCCTTCTCCGTCTCATCCATGTCGATCATGCCCTGATAATAGCGGGTGCGCTTCGGCAGCTCACTGTCCGTGCCACTGGTGCACTGCATCTCAATATCATAGATGCGTCCCTGTTCGTCATGTACATACACATCAAGACGAACACTTTTACTGTCATAGTTCACGTCGAATGCCGCAAATCCCATGTTGATACTCAAACACCAACATGGAATTTACGGCTATAAAGCTTTTAGATATTTGCCATGCCTACCTTGACAGGGGGCTGATCACCTCCGGCCGCTTTTGTTTCCATCAAAAACCTCCAAAGCGCGACTCACTTGCGTTATCTGCGAAATCAAGAACTGCCTGCATTGTCTGGAGAAGGCCTTTCCATTGACACGTCAAGCGCCGATTCTTTTCTTCAAGCCCCAGCCAGTAGCTCGCCGGCTTCCCTTGGAAGAAGGCCTCTGTCAAAGGCACTATCTGTACATCGCCCTCCATTGCGTTCTGATTCTGTTCTCCTTCTTTTCTTGTGTTCTCGATTTCTTCCAACCGTTGTAAGCCATGCTTGGTGCGTCGGTTCGTATTCATGATCTTTTTTCTCAGATCAGCAGGTGGCTGAGCCAAGAGGTAATCATTATAGACGCCAAGATAAGAGAATCCAGATAACGATCGATTTGTTCTAGCGCCAACAGTCTTCCGCAGATTTGATTTGACTTCAATTCTCCAGCCAGGATTTTAACTCCATTCAGAAGACTCTTTCCCACAGCTGCCTTTAGGACTGTCTTATCCAAATCTTTTAACAGTTTTTCTTTTGCCTCGAGTGCCAGCATCAGCCTAATAGATTTTCCCCTGAGTTTTCATCTTACCAATGATCCTTGACCCAGCCTTTGATGTCTTCTTTTTTCATCATCAAGAGGCGTTCTACCTCTTTCTGCGGATATGTAAGAATTTCCGAAATCTTATCCTCATTCATTCCTGCTGTATGCAGTCGATGTACCCATTCCCATCGCACCTCTTCATGTCCAGTTTTCCGGCCTATAGTAAAATTGCGATAATACTGATACTCCGCAAGGTTCTTGTCTTTTTTCACTTTCAGCTTTTGGTAAACCGTATTGTAAACATCTTTGCAGCATCCGTCTTTCCCTTCGATCACCGATCTTATTTTCTCTTCCGTTACGCCAAGCTGTTCCTGAATATATTCATTGCTGTATCGTTCAATATGCAGACGATATATCTTTTCCTCCAGCGAGTCCGACTCTGCCAGACAGGCAGCAGTCAATTTCTCGTCATACTCAAATAGCAACTTTTCAAGGTCATCAAGCGATAGTCCGGTAATATATTCAATCATTTGCCAATTCATGCCAAATATGTATTTGTTCAAATAGCACTCATAAAGCCGGTTCGCCATCTCCCATTGTGCATCGTAATACCCTTTTTCGTATTCTGTCATAGTTATTTCTCCTTTTACAAGATCAGGTAAAAACGGCAGGAATCGTGCAAAACTTTTTCAACATTGCATGGATGTTCAGCTCTGGCGTCCCATCAAACTTACGGATAAAACGTTCTTTTCCCTGCTGTCCATAAATATCCCTCAGGGAAAGCGGGCGATGGTTCTGCTTGAGCTCGTAGATTTCTTTTAGCTTGGGGATGCGCCGCCTGCTAACCCAGCTCGCCATTGTCCCGAGAAACTCTGCATCCAGCGCGATTGGCTGATATCCCATTGCCTCCAGTGACAGTGGAAGATAGAGACGGGAGAAATCTTCACGATGCAGGTCATGGAAGTGTCCATGGATATTGATATCTGCCTGATGTCCCAAGCGAGGCTTGTGGGAGAAAAGGATCACTACACCACCGAGTTTCATGACGATGGAATCGCAGGCAAAGTCCCAGCCCATTTCCATGTACTTTTCCAGCGACTTGTCATCATGATTGCCGCGCACAAGGATTTTCTTCCCCGGCAGCTCCAGAAGCCGCTTCATCCCTTCCGGGCGCCAGGCGCAGTCGCCAAGATGGATGACTGTGTCCTGTGGCTTCACCCTCTCTCGCCAGTTCCGGCAGATGATCGCGTCAAAGTTTTCCGGCCTTCCGCAGCTCTTTATCATGGCGTAATGGCCAAGGTGTGTATCAGTGATAGTCCATAACATAGTGCATCCCCAAAGAGTCTTTCCAAAAAGTCATAACTCTCTGCATCGCCCGATGAAACCAGCCATGTACGTCGGCAATCCCTTGCATCACTGCCATCATAATCTGGCATTCCCTTATCTTTCCATCTGCTTTCGCACAGAAGAAATATGTCTTTGCACCAGATAGAGCATCTTTGCGATGGTTTTCTCTTGGATACATTCACCCCATACTTTTTGGAAAATCTCTGCCACTACTCGATCCGTCAGTCGCCCTAAATCCAGGTCTGATGCCCGCATGAATTGGCTCTGCCTTTCAAATATTTTGGCAAATGGCATACATTTCAGGTAGATGCAATGGAAATCGGCGGCCGGCAAATCAAACCACAGCGAATTACCGTGGTCATACAATGGCGCCATTCCCTGAAACTTTCCATCGCTTACGCTGCGGATGAACCCAAAATTTCCGAAATGCCGATCTTCGTTGAAGATCAGCCAGTCGAACAGCAGCATGTTCGCCAGTTCTTTTTCCGTGACGGGAATCTGCAGGGTATCACAGCACCTCCGGAAAAAGTCAAATCGATTTTCTTGTTCCTTCTTCTCGCAAGCACCTAATACCTGCCAGGCAGGGACAAGCTCGCTATCCTCTGTGATAAAGTCTTCGCAGTAAGAGAGATTCCTTCGCTCTGTATATGTAACATGCGGCACATCTAAGACATCCAGCAAAAGAGACGCCAGCACTTCATTCTTCGCCTCGCGATAATACGGGCCGCTGCTTTCCTTGATCAGTACTCTTTTATCACCTATGATCGCCCAGTGTTTAGGGAGTCTCCCATCCGTGCAGGTATTCGGCGAGGGTACTGCTTTCAGCGTAAAATCATTCCGGAATGGAGTAATATCTTTCCAGGTAATATCGGATCCCTGCGGCTGCAGCCAGTATGGGTCAGAAAGGTTGACTGCATAGTTTTGAAGGATTTCCTTACGTCTGGAAGCAATCTCCCACAGAGGCGCTCTTAGGCGCATCCATTCCGTAAAAGCGCTACTCACGCGGTGTTCCTGGCAAGTCAGATAAATCGGGCTGGCTTCCAGATTGATCGGCTGCACCTCTTTGCAGATATGCCGCTGTGCTTCCAGCTCCACGCACAGGGCAGGTGTATCTTTGTTCATTAAGTAAAAAACGCTCATTATCTTTTTCACGCCCTTCATACCATTTTGTCTCTACAGTTAGTCCGCTTCATCATCTTTCTGCTCCATATACTTTGCCATATAGTAATCACTCATATTGTTTGCCGCTACGTGCCATTCATTTAAAGATATGCTTTCCACCAGTTGTTTTAAGGCCCTGGTCTTTTCGGAATCCCCTGTAATTTTATTAATAATCTCCTCAAAACAGTTGGCACAAATCCAGTCATATCCCAAATCCTTTCCTGCCAGTTTATATGCCTGATCTGTCCTATTCCTAAAAACTTTCACAGGTTCATAATCTTTAAGCGATCCCTCACTTTCAGCGACTCTTACTATATCATAAAGGCAGTAGAGAGCATCGCCTGGCTTCAATCGTTCCAGACAGTATCCGCAGCGATTTTCACAGCAACACATGACCGCTTCATTCTCGTTGCCATCACACCATTGTGTCCCCTCGCGGCAAGCTTTTATCACTTGACGCGCAGATTCCAAAGGCATCTTCCCGTGATCATACAAATCCAAAACAACCAGCACCACAGAATTCATTCCACGTCCAATATCGTGACAGCTCATATTGTTTTCTCCTTTTGCCATTCATTCCATTACTCATTTTATGATAAAATGCAGTCAACCAATGAAGGAAGGACTACTATCATGATGGATAAAACCATAACAACTCATACTCTTCAAAGTAGATTCAATAAAAAATCGGACAGGGGCATGCCCGGCAAAAAAATCCCCATTGCTCATTCTGGACAGACAATTGACTATTTTGTTTCTGATCATTCCGAAGCCCCGCTTACCGATTCCCTCACTGGGATTTTAAAAGAGGAAAATCTTCCACAGGTTAAAGAGAAAGTGCTAAAAACGAAGTATATCTCTCATACCTGATCTCTACAGCCAGCACCACAAGCATTACAATCCCGCCTGCTCTCATGCAATAGTCATTATACCTGTTTGGAAGCCAACAGGAACATATCCGCTGTTCAGCCTTTTCAACATCCGCCAGCTGTCATGCATTATCCGTCCTCTTCAACAAAGTATTCTGACATCCAGCCCTAATCCTTCCGGCCTTCTTTTCTAAAATACTCCTTCTTTTCACGTTTTGCAACCTAAAAAATGTACTTTTTACGAGAAATATAAAGATCGTCCGAGAAAAAGTAGACTTGTTTATTCTTAGTTAGTCTTATTTAGACCTATTTAGACTAATTTACCGTAAATTACGATAAATTACTGTAAATTAAACAGTGTAAATATAACGATGCACTATATGGATATAAATAAAAAGCCCTGCAAGACTACGGTTAGTCGTGTAGGGCTTTTTTCGTTTTCTCCCATACGCTATCGCCTCCGTTTTTGATTTTCCTGATTGATATTCGGCACATACTCTCCCCAGCACAATGATCATCCGTCTTTCCCTTCATCCCCAGCGGAAATGAAGCGCTTGTCGACTAATTGATATAATACGGATCGAAGCCATTCATTTGCTAATCGGCCAGGAGAACTTCAAATTTTCAAATGATGCGTTATGGCTCCTCACTTCACGCTAAAGGCTTGGCAATTTGACTTACTATGTAGCCGGATACAAAATACCCTTAATTTTTGCTATACTTTAAGGGAAAGAAGGTGCTGATACGAAAATGAGGACATTTAATTATGCATGGCTGCGTGACCGAAAATGGGATACCGATTTACTTGGACTTATCGCGGCTATTTACAAAGAAGCAGGAAAGCAGGAGATATTTTTAAAGCAATGGCCGGCAAAACTGGAAAAATTGATTGAAATTGCAAAAATTCAGAGTATAGAATCTTCAAATGCCATTGAAGGAATCACGACGACGCGCACCCGTCTCAGACAGCTTGCACTAGAAAAAACGACGCCCCGGAACCGTAATGAACAAGAAATTACAGGTTATCGCGATGATTTATCGTTAATTTATGAAAATTATGATGCCATTCCTATCACCCAAAATGATATACTTCAGCTACATAAGATTTTATATAGTCACACGAATAATCCAGTAGCCGGACATACAAAAACGACTCAAAATTACATCAATGCTACTTATTCAAACGGTCAAACCGTCACTCTTTTTACTCCGCTCGCTCCTGATGAAACCCCAAATGCACTGGATGCTTTATGTGCCACCTATAATCTGGCAATTGGAAACTTCATAGCGGATCCGCTTCTTCTTATCCCCATTTTTATCCATGACTTTCTTTGCATTCACCCTTTTAATGATGGAAATGGCCGTATGAGCCGTCTACTGACATCTTTGTTACTGCATCAAAATGGATTCTTTGTAGGGAAATATATTTCTTTGGAAGCAAAAATTGCAGTCAATAAAAGTTTATATTACGAATCTCTTCGAGATTCTCAAAAGGGCTGGCATGAAGTAAAAGAAGATGTGATTCCTTTTATGAAATTTCTCTTGGGAACCATTTTGGCTGCATATAAGGATTTAGACGATCGGGTCGCTCTTATGGAAGGAAAACGGTCTGCACTTGAAATAGTGAGAATGGCTTGTCAGCAAAAAATCGGGCGTGTTACCAAGCAAGAAATCCATAACCTCTGCCCGGCACTGAGTCTCAGCTCAGTGGAAGGAGCTCTTCATAAAATGGTAACAACGGGCGAGCTAACCAAAGAAGGAAAAGGGAAAAACACCTGCTATCGCCGAATGTTTCCTTTGGGCCATTAAAAAAATCCCCCTAAAGCAGTTTGGTTATTTACCTTGTCTGCTTTAGGGGGATCATATCACGCTAGTCCTGCAGAGCTTTTTCATTTCCCTTATGGAAACACTGATTAAACCGTTGTTCGATTTAATCAGTGTTTTCCAAGCATTACCCATGCAAAAAAGACAGGATGTCATCCTGTCGAATGAATCAGATCCAATGAATCGGGCGCCAGGCTGGGAGGCGTAGAGTCTTCGAGTGCGGCCTTGACGAAACAAGGACTTCTACTAACTTAGAGGCGAGCCTGATCTTGTCGTCAGAGCTATCTGAGTTGTTTCGTAATTAGGTTTTCATCCTGTCTTTTTCACTTGTCTTGCCCCCTTTGCCGATTCCTCCCGGGCAGAACCTTTGAAGGGAGAAGCATTTGAGAGCCGCATGATGCCCGATTTCCTTTTCTCCCTCTGCCTAGGATGAGGGAAATCTGTCAATCGATCATCTCCGGGAGGCTCTCTCCTGCTTCTATACATAGCATCGCACACATATGAAAAAAAGTGACCCTCTTCTTTTCAAAAAGAGTCACTTTTCTCAATTTTTTATCACACCGCGTTGCGAGATTTTCCTAATCAATCCCTAGCCACTAGTCACTCCAAATCTACGCTCCGAGCTCGATGGTCCCGGACTTCAGGTGGATGAACTCACCGGTCGCTTTTTCCTTCCCGACTTCTTCTGCGATGCGCATGGTCTGTGCGTGGCAGGTGAAGAGGAAGATCTGCTGGGTTTTGCCGAGTTCCATGAGGAAGCGCAGGGTCTCACGCTGGCGCTCTTCATCAAAGCGCACGAAGATATCATCCAAAACGATGGGGAGCGGTTCGAGCTGCTCTCCGAAGGAGAGCGCCATGGCGAGGCGAATGGCAAGGAAGACCTGATCGCCTGTACCGGAGGACCAGATCTTGGCCTCTTTCACCCGATGCTCGCTGTCCACGATGCCGATATCTTTCCCGTCTTCGGAGATCCGAAGGGCATACTTGCCTCTGGTCATCGCGGAGAGGAAAGTATTCGCCTGCTTCATGATCTGCGGCTGGCGGCCGGACTCATAGGCGGCCTGCGCACGGTTCAGGATTTCTTCTGTGTACATGTAGGTCAGCCATTCGGAGAGTGCATTGGCAAGCTCGGCTTCGATCTTTTCTTTTTTCTGCAGGGTATCGGTGATGGTATTATCCCCCGCCAGACGGAAGATCTCATTTTCCACCGCTCCCTGATTCTTCTGGAGCTCGCCCAGTGACGCCGTCTCTTCTTTGATGCGTTTTTCAAGGTTATGATGGGTTTCCATCCAGTCATCGTACTGTCCACTTTCCAGGAAGTGCCAGAGGGACTGGAATTCTTCATCGCTGCCTGCATAGAGGCGCAGATCCTGCTTCACGGCCTCCCATTCCTTCGTCAGCTGGTCATGATGCTCGTGGGCATTCACCTTTTCCGCGAATTCTTCCGCATTTTTTGCATTGACCAGATGGAGAAGGGTATCCATCTCCCGCTGGCAGGAGGCCCAGCCGTCATCAAGCTTATCCATTTCCTTCCGATACGCATCGTGCTGATTGTTCTTTTCCTGAATGGACTGCCACGTCAGGCTGCGCGCATGCGTTTCCTCGTAGAGCTCCTGGATGCCGTCCGGATCGACGGTGTAGGGCATCTTCGTCTTCGAGATGATGCTCTCTGCACGGCGGCTGTAGGCATCAAGGCGCGCATCCATCTGCTCCAAGCGCAGGTCGAGGATCTTGCCCTTGCCTTCGGCGGAGTAGATTTTCTGCCACTGCTCCTGCAGAGCGGAGAGATTCTCTGCGCTGGTCTTTGGGAGCTTGTTTTTCACGAGGAAGGCATCCCAGTCTTTGTCTGCTTTTTCCTTCTTTTCGCGGAGCAGCTTGCCTTCTTCTGTCCACTTCTGGTGTGCAAGCTGCTGCTTTCGTACCGTTTCCCGTTTCCAGGAGATGGCCTGCCGCTTTGCCTGGTCTTTGTAGAAATCAGAGCGACGGCTCTGCATCAGGTTATGGAAGGCCTGCAGATCATCTATGTCTTCCGGCGCCTGTCCTGGGAATTTGTCGGAGATCGCCTTTCTCTCGTTCACGAGAGAAGCCAGCGAATCATTCCATTTCTCAAGGTCATTCCCTTTCTTGTGGATGCTCTTATTATTGAATAGGAAACAGAGAACACCCAGCATGAGCCCGCCTGCTGCGCCATAGAGCGCCGCGGTGCCTGCCATGGCCATGTAGAAGGAGGCGATGCCGGCTGCTGCTCCTGCCATAGAGAGGATGCCCAGCCAGAACCAGAAGGTGAATTTCTTATCCTCGAGCTGCGAAGCAGCATCGATCTTGCCTCTGATTTCCGCTTCCTGATGGAGAAGCTGCTCGAGCGAGGAGGCCATGTCCTCCATCTGCTGGAAATCCTCCTCAGTCTGGATGTCTCCATCTGCCGCCTCTTCTGCGACGGCTTCGACCTCCGGCTCTCTTTGCTCCCAGAAATGGAGCTCATTGCCCCTGACACCCACGCTCTGCGCAAGGCGCCGTCCTTCTGCCCAGTCCACATGGACGCAGGCATCTTCCAAAGGCAGTGCGCGGTCCCAGAGCGGCAGGGAATAGCCTAGATTCACAAAATCGAGCTTCCAGTTTTCCTTTTCCTCTTCTAATGCTTCCACATCGACGATGGTCTGGCGCCACTGCCCCAGATCGACGTAGAGTTTTTCCAGTGCTTCAGCCTCTCTCGCCCATGGGATGATGTCTTCCTTCTTCTTCGGCGTGTACTCATCGAGCTTTTTCTGGAGCGATGCCTTCTGGTCATGGATCACCTTCATGCGGTTCATGAGCTGGTTCCACTGCTCCTTACCATTCGACGGAAACATCTTCACCTGCGAGGAGAGATCCAGCTGGTGCTTGATATCACGCGCCCGCTTGTAGTATTCCCAGGCGCCCAGCCGCTTGGCGAGCTCTCTGTCCTTTTCCTGGTCCTTGGCGAGCGAAGCCTCGAGCTCACTGATCCCCTTTTTCAAAAGCTCCTGTTTCTTCTGCAGCTCGGCGAAATCCTTTTCCTGATGAGAAAGATGATCCAGCTCCTGATTCACCGTATCCAGATCCGCCATCAGCTGATTGATCTTGCGCTTTCCCTGAGACGAAGCCACGAAGAGCTTTTCCTTATTCTCTTGGATATCCTTCTTGGCACTGGCGAGCTTATCACCGCCCTGCAGCATGAAGAAACGGCTGCGGATGGAGTCATTCGCAAGGAAGGAAGCCCCCTGCAGGTCCTCTAAGCCGACAGCGAAGATCTGCTCATACATAGAGCGTGTGAGACCGTGCCACCAGAGGGTCGGCAGCTCCTCGGAGAATTTCTCATGACTCGCATTCTCGAACCAACGCTCCTTCTCTTCACGAAAGACACGATACTCCTGCCCGTCCGCACGGACGAATGCCATATTTCCCTTCCGTCCCTGCCACTTGCCGCGCCCATAGCCGAAGAGCATATCACGGATAAAACGAAGCATCGTCGTCTTCCCGCTCTCATTCTCTCCCATGACCACATTCAGCGAAGACGTCGACGGCTGCCAGGACGCGCCCCGATAGATGCCGTACTCTGAGAGCTGCAAATCCGTGATTTTCATCGTCCATCCTCCTCTGTCAGCATTTCCGCTCCCAGCACCTCCGCCCGGCGGAAAGCAGCAAGAAGTGCCTCATCAGACACCTTGCCCAATAGATTCTTATACTTCGAAAGCTCCGGCTGCGAAGAAGCCATCTCTCGGAGCATCTTCGCCCTTTCTTCCGACGGAAGATCCATGACCGCATCAAAAGCCTTCAGATAATTCCCCGTCACATCGGGAAGCTCGCGGCGCTCGGCCAGATTCAGGAATGGCCGCGTCCGATCCTCGATGCGGGTGAAATAAGCAAAGAGATGGCGGAACTGCTCCTTTTCATTCAAAGACTGCAGAAGAAAATCACGTCCCTCTTCCGTCGCGATCGCTTTGTGCAGCGCACCATGCCCCGTCAGTACCAGACGCACCATATTCGGCCTACCGGTCAGTTCCTTCAGTCCTGCGCGGCGGCGTGCCACGTCTTTCAAAAGATCATCCGCGGTCAAGAAAGGGGCGATATCGATGACCATGTCCATCCAACGTATCACATCCGTCTCGATGAACTTCAACGTCACTGTACCATAGGCCCCCACATCGACCAGGTAACAGCCACGGGGACCGATCTCCGTGATATCTAGTCCCTGCGTATTGCCCGGGTAGACGATATATGGCTTCATCGAGAGCGTCTTTCTCGTATGCACATGCCCCAGCGCCCAGTAGTCGATGCCCGCAGTCTTCAGCTCCTCGACCGTGCAAGGCGCATAGGGACTCCCATCGACGCCGGCTTCCGTGTGCAGCATCCCGATGGTGAATCCATCCTCCGGATTCACATGGAAAGAGCGCACCAGATCATCCTTCGTATGGCGTGTCTTGTAACTGATCCCATAGATCGTGGCCGCCTTTTCCCCATCCTTCATGAGCGGGATGCCTGTCACTTCTTCGGAAGAAAAAACATGCACCGTCTCAGGCAGCGGGATATCCGCACGCCAGGCTTCGCCCGGGTCGTGATTTCCATGCACGATAAAGACCTCGATCCCCGCCTGCGCCGCCCGATACAGCTCCCTGCCGAAAGCCATTTGCGCCGCGAGGCTGTGATGGTCTGAATTATATACATCTCCGGAAATCAAGATCGCATCTACCCGATTTTCCAGTGCCACATCCACCACCTTTTCAAAGGCTTTGAAGGTGGCTTTCCCGATCTGCTCGTTCCACGGTCCCTTCGTCCCGAGGCGCACGCCTCCAAATGGTTCCCCGAGGTGCAGATCCGCACAGTGGATAAAAGAAAAATGCTTTCCCATACTTCCTCCTTGATGGTAGATAGATATGTCGATGATGGTATAGAAATCCGCACTTGCGGAATAACAGATGGTTTTTGGGGCAGGATCAGCCCGTGGGGCGCAGCGCCCTTTGCCGGGGGATGAAAGCCTCTCTTGAATGAGAAATGAGAAACGAGAAATGGTGGTGCAGCACATAAAAATCAGAAGCGCCGCGGAGATTTGAAATTAGCGGTTTTCTCGTATCGTAAACCTAATCCCTAGCTACTAATCCCTAGTCACCAGTCACTCGCTCATTTCTTAGAGAAACACATATTATTGTACCATATCCGTAAATGGCGGGAAGCCCATTTTCCCAATAAAAAAATGCCTCTCTATCGAGAAGCATTTTCCTTTGACCATTATTCTTCAACAGTCTTGGTGATGATCTGTTTGCCTTTATAGAAACCGCATACTGGGCATACATGATGAGGTTTTTTCAGTGCATGGCACTGTGGGCATTCCACAAGACCCGGAACAGTCAGTTTCCAATTTGCACGTCTCTTGTCGCGACGGGATCTAGAACTTTTTGTCTTCGGAACCGGCATTTCTCGCACCTCCTTACCTATCGGCCGTTATGCCGTTTGTCTTTCACTGTTTCGCCAGTGCTCTAAACGCGTTAGAGAAATTTATCAACTTCAATAGTATACGGGATTGGCCGGGGAAAGTCAAGGGGAAAGTTTATCCGCAATGCGGAGCAGCACCTGACAAAGACGGCTTTTTCAGTATGCCGTGAGTGACCCTACCGCATCCGTATCCCACCAAAGTTTCCCCTTCCGCCTGCTTCTATACGTATGAAAAAGGACTTACGCTGAATCAAGGGATGTCGCATTGTCTCAAAAACGAAAAAATGTTCATTTACAAGAATAATAAAAGCCGGCCCATGCGGACTGGCTTTTATTTGATGTATTCATTACAGATCTTCGTAGAGCGGATACTTCACGCAGAGAGCATGGACACGTTTTGCGCAGTCCGCCTTGACTGCTGCATCCTCCGGATTTTTGACGACCGTCGAGATGATATCTGCGACTTCCTTGAAGTCATCTTCCTTGAATCCTCTGGTGGTCAGAGCCGGGGAGCCGAGACGAATGCCGCTCGTGACGAATGGAGAGAGCGTCTCGAACGGAATGGTGTTTCTGTTTGCGGTGATACCGATCTCATCGAGAACCGTCTGTGCGACCTTACCTGTGATGCCGATCGCTTTCATATCAGCGAGGAGGACATGGGTATCGGTGCCGCCGGAAACGACGCGGATGCCATTCTTCTGCAGCTCATCAGAGAGGACCTTTTCATTCTTTTTGATCTGTTTCGCATACTGCTTGAAATCATCGGAGAGATCTTCGCCGAAAGCGACAGCCTTTGCTGCGATGACATGCATGAGAGGACCGCCCTGCATGCCCGGGAATACCGCTTTATCGATGGCTTTGCCATACTGTTCCTTGCACATGATGATGCCGCCGCGCGGTCCGCGAAGAGTCTTGTGGGTGGTGGTGGTCACGATATCTGCCCACGGCACCGGGCTCGGATATTCACCGCCTGCGACAAGGCCGGCGAAGTGTGCCATATCGACCATGAAGAGTGCGCCGACTTCATGGGCGATCGCTGCAATGCGTTCGAAGTCGATGATGCGGGAGTATGCACTGGTGCCGCCGATGATGAGCTTCGGCTGGACTTCCTTCGCGGTCTTTTCCATGGCTTCATAGTCCAGAAGTTCATCTTCTTTTCTGACGCCGTAAGGAACGACATTGAAATAATTACCGGAAATATTGACCGGGCTGCCGTGAGACAGATGACCGCCATCCGTGAGGTTCATGCCCATCATGGTGTCGCCCGGTTTTAAGAGACCGTAGTAGACAGCGAAGTTCGCCTGCGAGCCGGAATGCGGCTGTACATTCACATGTTCCGCACCGAAGAGCTCCTTCGCACGATCGATCGCCAGCTGCTCGACAACATCGACATATTCACAGCCGCCGTAATATCTCTTGCCCGGGTAGCCTTCTGCATATTTGTTTGTGAGGACGCTGCCCTGTGCTTCCATGACAGCATAGCTGACGATATTTTCAGATGCGATCATTTCCAGCTTGTTTCTCTGACGGTTCAGCTCTTTCTGAATGGCTTCATAAACCGCTTTGTCTTCTTTTAAGTGTTTCATTGAAATGAACTCCCTTCATTTTTCAAAGTGAAATCGAATGGATCGATTTATACACCCCATGATGCAAAACTTTCATCAATGAGAAATGAGAAATGTGGGTGCGGCGCACCATTTCATCAGGCACCGTCAATACACCTCTCGCTCGCATCGCTCCCAGTCACTAGTCCCTAGTCACCAGTCACTCATTCCTGTCCTGCATACATTTGATTTATTGTATCATGAGGCGCACACGAATGCATCTTTGGGTTTGAAATATGCATACTTGATATAGAAAAAGGGCTTAGCGTGTACCCTTCAGGATACACGGCCAAGCCCTTCCGTTGAGCAGGTATGCTATTCGTGAAATCACTCACAAGGATAGTATAGCACAAATCAGGAAGAAGTAAAGAGGAAATAGGGTTCAAGGTTAGCCCCTCGGGCGTGCCGTCCCATGATTACGTGTGAAAGAGGTTCAGCGGGTTCTATAGGTTCAAGAGGTTCAAAGGGGTTGGTGCGGCGCATAACAATCAGAAGCGCCGCGGAGGTTTGAAATTAGCGATTTTCCCGTATCGCAAACCTAATCCCTAGCCACTAATCCCTAGCTACCAGTCCACAAGTCGCCAGTCCCTAGCCACTAATCCCGGCTTTCAAACTTCAAGGCTATGGTATTCACGAAAGATGAGAAATCTATGAACCTGTCGAACCTACAGAACCCATTGAACCCATCAACCTGAACCCCGAACCCTTACTTATATCTATCAATCAACAATCCCGTCCGTCCTTTTCGGCTCGTACCGGTCTCTTCTTTGATCTCGATGCGGCCGCGCCCCCGGATGCTGATGATATCGCCTGCCTTCACCGTCTGGGACGCGCTCTTGGCAGGCTGCCAGTTCACTTCCGTGCGCCCGTCATCGACGGCCTGCACCATCTTGGAGCGGGAGATACCAAAGCCCGCTGCCCCGACGGCATCGAGGCGAAGAGAGGCCACTGTCGCACGGACTTCCTTGGCCGTTTTCTTCGGCGGCTCGATCTCCTCCATCGGGATCTCTTTGACCGTGACAGGGACCATGGCGACTTTATGGAAATTGTCTCTGATCCACCCGGCCATGGTACTGTCTGCTACGATCTGACAGCCGGCGCCCTGCATGAGGATGTCGCCAAGAACGGCACGGTCGATACCAAGACCCATCAGCGAGCCTAAGACGTCCCGATGCCCGATCAGGCGGTAACGGTCATCCCAAGTGACGGAGAGGAGTGTCATGCCAAAGTCGATGGGGCCGTCATAGTCGTCTCTGGAAAAGGCGATGCGCACGCGCTCTGCCTCATGATAGCCGCCTTCACTTTTCACCGTGACCGTCTTCATATGGGTTGCGATAGTCTGCCCGATCTGCGCGGCAAAAGGCGACATAAACGGGCCGACAGCAAATGGCCGTCCACGGTCGACAGCATCGGCCAGATCCAGCAGACGGATCGCCATGTCTTTGGCATCGTCACTGGTGGCCGCAAAATAACGAATGATTTTTTCTCTATCTTTCATCTATTGGTTCCTTGGAAAATTGGTGACTGGGGACTAGTGACTAGTGACTAGTCACTTTGTACCCCTAATCCCCAATCCCTAATCCCTAGCTACTCAGTCCTAATTATTTCCCCGCCATTTTATCCGATTTTGCGAGGCATGCTTCTACGCCATCCATCAGCGCAGCGCGGATACCCGCGCGCTCCATGGCATGGATCCCCGCAATGGTGGTACCGCCAGGACTAGTGACCTGATCCCGCAGCTCAGCCGGGTGTTTCCCTGTTTCCAACACCATCTTGGCTGCGCCATACAGCGTCTGGGCAGCGGCTTCGATGGCAAGCTTTCTGGGAAGACCGATCAGGACGCCGGCATCTGCCAGGGCATCAATGATGACAAACGCATATCCCGGACCTGCGCCCGAGAGCGCACCAAGCTCATCGAGCTGGCGCTCCGTCACGACGGCTTCCTTGCCCAGCACGCGGAAAATATCCTCTGCTTCAGCGATGAATCCTTCCGAAGCAAATGTCCCCGGCGCGATCGCTGCCATGCCTTCTCCGACAGAGGCCGGGGTATTCGGCATGACACGGATGACTTCTGTCCCCTTCGGAAGAGCCTTTTCCAGTGTCTCGATCGTGACAGCGGCCGCAATAGAAAGGACCCGGCGGGGCGCATGCCGGGACAATTCTTCCAGCACAGAAGGAACCACGTTCGGCTTCACGGCCACAATGACCAGATCCGCCTCACCGGCTTCGCCCCCCTCTTTGGAGACAGAGACTCCGTATCGTGCTGCTTTTTCTTCCGAAGCCGCAAGGGAATGCTCCTTCACGAAGACTTCTTCTTTTTTCCATAAACCTTTGGCAAGGCAGCCGGAGAGGATCGCTCCTCCCATCGCCCCGCATCCGATGATCAGTATCTTTTTCATAGGTTCGGTCCTTTCCAGGCAGGGATGCCTTGGAAATCGGTCAGTCGATCCTTATCGAGCCGCACAGTCTCCGGCAGGCAGATAAGGACATCATCATTCAGAAGCTCGATGCTTCCGTGGGCCAGATAAACAGCTCCACTCATGAAATCGACAAACCGGCTGGCTGTCTCATCATCCACACTGTCATTCAAAACGACAATAACGGCGAGCCCTTTTTCAAGAGCATCCACCCCATGCCGTGCATCTGCATACGTGCCGGGTACCATGATCACCACCTCCAGCGGACGGAGACTTCGAGCCGGCAGCGCGCCTGCCTCCGGAAGTATCTCCCTCTCCTCTGTCTGTGTGTCATAGACATCCTCGTCCTGGCCATTGAACTGCTTTTTCAGCCAGCCCAGACCTCCTTCCCAGAAAGACATCAAGCCTCTGGAGCCGAGGGTCCCTGCGGCTGCTGGGCATTCCACTGCGGTGCACCGGCCGGTGCGGCTGCCTGCTGATCCGCATAGGCAGCGAAATTCTCACGGGAAACGCTCATATTATTCGGCGCGCAGAGATAAATGCTTTCAGAGATCTGGTCGATGCGGCCATCCAAAGCATACATGATGCCCTGAACGAAATCCACGATACGCTGGGCTTCATCCGCATCCGTTTTTTCCATATTCATGACGACCGGACGCATAGCCTTCAGATGATCCCCGATCTTTTCCGCATCACTGTAGCTCTTCGGGCTGACAACAACCATGGTGTATGGCTTGGCGGCCTGACGCGGGACAGCACTTCTGCCGATACCGCGGACAGCTGCCGGACGCGGCGGGACGGGCTGAGCCGGATTGACGGGAGCAGTCTCCTCGCCAAGATCCTCCTCTTCCATATCCTCATCATCACGATCAACAAACTGATCTTTAAACTTATCCAATAAACTCATTTCTTTCTCCTCCTAATGGTATACGCGAGAGCCGAAGATCGCGGTGCCGATACGCACCATCGTGGCTCCCTCTTCGATAGCCTGTTCAAAATCATGGGTCATTCCCATAGACAGGATGGAAATCTGTCCCTCGGGAAACTGCTTTTTCATATCCTCCCACATCTCGTGGGCTTTGCGGAAGACGGGGCGCGTCATCTCCACATCCTCATAATTCGGTGCCATGCACATCAGTCCGAGCACTCTCACATGAGAGAGCGACTTCGCTTCATCGATCGCCATTTTCATGTCATCTGGTGAAAGACCTGTCTTGCTTTCTTCTCCGGAAATATTAAACTCCAGGAGTACGTCCTGCACCTTATCGATCTCTGCCGCCCGCTTGTCGATCTCCCGCAGAATGGACAATGAGTCCGCTGACTGGATGAGATCTGCCATAGCGACTGCCTTTTTGACTTTATTTTTCTGCAAATGTCCCTGCAGATGCCAGGTCACCGGGAGCGAGAGCTCCTGGTATTTTTCTTCCATTTCTTGGACACGGTTCTCACCCACATGGGTGACACCGAGAGAAATGGCTTCTTCCATGTCTTTGATGGGATGGAACTTCGTCACAGCCACCAGCGTGACCTGCTGATGATACGGGGACTTCTCCCGCGCTGTTTCGATCCGCTCCATGACATGAGCTAATCGTTCTTTGATTTCTGACATAGCCCCGCCTTCTTTGTGTAGTTTCAGCATAGCTCTTCTGGTAGAAATAGTTATACTCATGGTTTATTATAGCACAGAAATCCATAGGGAAAAAGGGAAAAGGCTTCACGAGGAAGGAAGCCGGGGATCGGAGAATGCACGGTGACGCCTGACTGACAGAAAGCGATCCCCTCATGAAATGTAAGGAAGGCCATGACGAAATACGGCATGAAAAGGCGTATGTCGGTGAGCGGATCAGCGTTTCCTGACCTGCCGCTTCAGGCATCGCCGCGATGAAGCCTCTGCATAGCCTTTTGACCTTATCAGCCGCATACGCAAAAGCCCCGACAGCTCCTCTGAGCCATCGAGGCTTTTATCACTTGTTCCTTATACCATATTCGCTTTCTTTGCGATCTCCTCCGGAATCGTCAGCCCCAGGATCTCCGCATCCTGCTTATTGATGACGATGGTATAGTCCTTCTGGTGTTGGATCGGAGACGTCTCCGGCTTGACCTTGCCATCGAGAATATCCGCCGCCAGCTCTCCTGTCTGCTTGCCGAGGCGATAGTAATCGACCGAGAGCGCTGCCAGCGCACCGTCCTTCGCCATGATGTCCGCCCCGACGATGACGGGGATCTTATTCGCATCCGTGATCTTCATCAGTGTCGGAATGGAGGAAGCCAGCGTGTTATCCGTCGGGACATAGATGTAGTCTACCTTACCGATGAGTGACTCCGCCACCTGCTGGATATCATTGACATTGTTCACGGTACGTTCTTCGACGGCAAGACCATGTTTCTTGCAGTAGTCCTTCATCTGGTTCGCCTGCACTTCGCTGTTCACTTCGCTCGAGCAGTAGATGAGGCCGACATGCTTCGCCTGAGGGATGAGCTTGGCAGCAAGCTCCATCTGGGCATCCATGGCTGCGAAATCACTGACTCCGGTCACGTTACCGCCAGGTCTCTCATCATTCTGTACCAGCTTTGCACTGGTATAGTCAGTGATCGCAGTACCGACGATCGGGATGTCCTTGATCTCATTCGCTGCTGCCTGCGCCGCCGGTGTCGCGATGGCACAGATCAGCTTCGGCTTCTCTGCTTTGAACCTGGAAACGATGGTCTTCAGATTCGACTGATCGCCCTGTGCATTTTCCTGCTCGATCTCGACCTTATCTGGGCCATAGCCGCGCTCCTTCAATGCATCGACGAAGCCTCTATTGGCCTCATCGAGTGAGCCATGCTGCACGATCTGTACGACACCGATCTTGATCTTGCCCGAGGCATCTCCGCTCTGTCCACCACAACCGCCGGAGATCAGGGCCGCCGCTGCGAGCGCGGCCGCTATACTGCATTTCATCCAGTTTTTCATCTTATGTTGCCTTCTTTTATTTATACAATACTATATGGGGTTCAAGGTTCAGGGTTGGCCCCGAGGACGTGCTGTCCCTTGATTGTTTGCGAAAGAGGGGGAGCGGGTTCTACAGGTTCAGAGGGTTCAG
>OHVN01000163.1_pt1 | contig 31599 bp, 43 predicted proteins | sample 1579481 | NCBI WGS metagenome assembly OHVN01 (sample SAMEA3882532, study PRJEB24775) | human gut metagenome | biome: human-associated habitat; feature: intestine environment; material: feces | place: Netherlands | collected 2009/2010 | reverse complement strand
GAAAACGACACCATCGAACCTCTGGTTCAAGACGTTTCGAATTCGATTGTAGCTGCCAGCAGAAGTGGAACCACCATTTTTGAAAGTGGCGCTGCAGGCCATTTCCTCTACCAAAATATCACACGCTTACTCTCTCTCATGACCGGCGATTTTAGTAACGTTAATTTCTATCTGGTGGACACCTGCGCTTTCCTCCATACTCCGGATATTCTAAGCCTCTTTGAGCCAACGAATGTCGTTCGCATTCCGTTTACTGTTCTTCGTGAACTCGATTACCATAAGGACCATCAGGAAGATATGGCCATTCGCAAAAGTGCTGCTTACGCCTGCAAGTGTATTGAGAGAGCGCTAAACCATTCTTCTAATCCTGGTCATGTATCTGTCGGTGTAGAGCCTCGTGACTATCCTGAACTATTACCCAGCGGTTTTTCAAAAACCAAGCACGACGATCTGATCTTGTCTGCTGCCTTCTTTTATAGCAATGCAAATCCGATTATTCTTACCGATGATACGAACTTCCGCAACATTGCAAGGAGTCAGGGTTTTAGCACAAAACCTTGGAAGGAGTTCGTAGAAGAGCACAACCATTCAGCTGTAAGAATCACGGATTTTCCGAGTAGCACTGCAGCTACAAAGCCTGTCGAAGTATCCAAAGCTGAGCAGTGCGAGCCGCCGAAAAAGGAAAGCAACATCAACAGCTACCTTTCTCAATCAATCAACGCCCTTACTTTAACGCCATTTAATTTGCCGAAGAAGAAAGTTAAGGCATTGGCTACAGCAGGGTATGATACTCTTCAAAGTCTGTACGACGCCAATACAGGGGAGATCAATAAGAAGTTCAAATCCGTTTCCCTGCGTGACCTTGCGCTTAGAACAGCTACCAAGCTCAAGTCGGAAGCAGACAAACTCAAATAACTATAGCCGCTCTCGTTTGAGGGCGGCTATTATTTTTGCAAAACTGGGTTTAGCGGCAGGCTTCTTTCCGTCATTTGAAAGTTACTGCATTTTGGCACCAACTTTCAAGTGGACCTTTTATGCGGGTCTCGAAAATTAGACTAACAGGTTTTTGCATGGTATAATCAGCAAAAGAGTAAAAACGAATTCAGTACGAAACGCGAGGTGAATAAACATGCACAACGGGGTACTGTGCAATACTCCAGAAGATAAAAAGGCACAACTTAGAGAAGCCATTGAGGAGAATAGCGGGAAAGCTGTGCTGCTCAGTATCAAAAAAGATTGGCTCGACAAAATAGCAAGCGGAGAAAAGGCCATTGAGCTCCGCAAAACTATGCCGTCTACCCTTAAGTGCCCATTTGATGTTCTTTGCTACAAGACTAAAGCTAATGGTGGTTCTGGGAAGGTCAGCGGCGCATTCATCGTAAATCAGATTGGCGCTCTTGATCCTGTATCATTTGGGCCTAAGGATGTCGCCGACCCATTAAGTGCTACCAATGAGTTCCAGCGCAAAAGCCTTGTCTCGATTGCGGGAATGGACAAGTACATGGGTGCTTCCAAGTTCCTGTACGGCTGGTATGTAAGCGATTATGTTTCCCTTGATTGTAGCCTTGGCGCTCTGGAAGTAAAAAGAGCACCTCAGAATTGGCAGTACATTTCTTTGAATTTGTGACCGGAGGAACATTATTGGATCTTTGAGCAAACGGATTGTAAATCATCGTGCAAAAATATGAGCGATTATATAGTATTGGAGGATATAGGCTATAGGCTGGTATCACGTTGACCGTACTGGGAAAGGCATTTTTCTTGGGAGAACATCTGACATTCATTTCGACGAGGAATTCTTGGCAAAGTATGCCCCACAAGGAAAGAAGCAAAAGAGTTTTTGAATGAGGAAGGCTACAACGTAAACCTTCGTGATTTTGAGGAATGGCCGCTGCACAAGAAATTCATGGTAACCCCCGGAAATTCTTGGCGTTTTGTATCTTGGTATTCCCGGCCTGACCGGGATTTCAGCGATGAGGCTCCCCAGATTTACTCGAATGCTATGAGCATGATCTTCGAAAAGATGTATGGCTATCCTCAAGACAATTTTGTGAGTGTTTCTGTTTACGACAGCAACACGATGATTTTCTGCCATGCAAGTTGGCCACCGGCAGAATACAATGAGGCTTTGGCTACGCTGACCGAAGACAAATTAGAAAAACAGCTTCAGGAGTTCCTCGTGTTGGTCACCGGCGATGATAAGTACCGCGATGCAGAATTGGAGATTTGCGAGGAGTATATAAAAGAGTAAGATTCTCCGAACCGATATGGGTGAAAATGTACAACTCACATTAAATCAACGGTGTAGCAATAAATGTTATTGCTGTAAGGTGGGTAAGAATGTACAACGCCGCAAATAATATTGTCGCCCCGAATGGGGCGTGGATTGAAATGTGTGATATAATGGCAATAACAGTTCTCCGTTATTGGAAGCAATCGTTAGTAAAGGGGAGTAGGACGTGAAACATGAGATCAGCGATATTGGAGTCAAGATGCTGCGTTATCAAGAGCAGCTCGCCCATCAGTACCGCTACAAGCCTATTCATAGAACCTTCTTTCTGGATGTACGTACAGAATATGAGGATGCTCTCCCTGACTGGTGCAATGTGGCCGGCGATGATATTTCGCTGGAAACAGTTTCTGGTACAGTGATTGCCAATGGCTATACTCGAATCGTCATTGGTGACTATGGCTCGTTTATTGAAATTAGTCATTCTCAAATTCTTATGGACAAGCTTCATGTTCGAGAAGGGCAAACCTACCGTATCGAAGATCCGCGCTACGCCGAACACGTCAAGTATCTCTGGTATACTGCAAATGATAGGTCTGATGTCAAGGTGTATCTCCAGAAACGCACGGTCAAGTATGCTGACTACAAGCCGGGGATGATATACGTCAGCGTGTACGAGGTTTTCCCGGTCAGCGAATCATACAAAAGCAGGTGATTACAATGCGCGACGAATATGCTATCAAAGAACTGAACCCTCGAAAGAACTCATATACGGGCCAACAGCAGGGAACTTACCGCGAGGAGTTCCCTAAGTGGCTTAAAAAAGTGCATAGGGAACATGGGTATGATTCAGAATCAGCCTACTCTTCCGAAACCGAAGAGAAATTGTACAACGAAGCTCTACAGACCTATACGAGTCCGGCTCCTACTGCAGAAGACTACTTTGTTTCTGCTGAGTCCAACAAGGATGAGTTCTTGGCCTTCTTCCTGAAGCGTATTCATGAAGAGGGAATCCAAATCAATAAGCTGTCTAATAAGGAGCACTGGGCTCTCAATGACCGGCTTGTTGCCGAGTTCCGCGCCGTAAAGGGGAACGAACCATGAAGCTGTCTGTAATGTATCGGGCACAGTGTTTTGCAGCTGCTGCAGGGTATGGGCCAGAGTATGATGTAGAGAATATCAATATTCCAACGATGATTATCTCTATTTCAGACACAGACACTCCTATCCCGAATATTCTGTCAGAGCACGAGAAAGAGAACCCAAATATTGTCCATGTAGAATTCCTGCAGTTCGACGATATAGACTGTGCGGAAGAAATTCATGGACTTAAGCCGATGTCTGAGGACGATGCAAGTGTTATCGTCGATGCCTTTGAGAAATACTGGGGCACTGTAGATCAAATCATCGTCCATTGCGATGCTGGCTACTCTCGTAGCCCGGCCGTAGCTGCTGCCATCGCAAAAGCGATAGGTGAGAGCGATGAGATGTACTTTTCTGGCGGAGAATACTGCCCAAATCGCCATGTGTATCGGACCTTATTAAACGAATTTGCCGAAAGAGGATATTTCAAATAGGCGTAGCACTCAATGTTCTGATTAAATAGCATTGTAAGGAGATTTCTTTGAAATGACTATTTTAATTGATGCCGATGGCTGTCCTGTAATCGATCTGACTCTGCGAGTCGCAAAGCAATATGGTGTCTCCGCCATCATCATGTGCGACACATCGCACCAAATCGAACGTGAGGGTGCACAAACACTTGTATTTGACAAGGGTGCTGACAGCGTCGACTTTGCCTTAGTAAACCGTGTACATCACGGCGATGTGGTTATAACGCAAGACTACGGCCTCGCGAGTATGTGCCTTGCCAGATGTGCTAGGGTGTTAAACCAAAACGGGTTGGAATATACTGCCGACAACATCGATTCGCTCCTGTTCCGCAGACACGAGAACAAGAAATTGCTCCGTGCTGGCAAACATCCAAAGGGAAGCGTGAAACGAACTGCGCCTCAAGACGAGGCTTTCGAGAAAGCATTAAAAGCGGTATTGTTTTCCTCTCAGCCAAGCAAATAAAATATACATTATAAGGAGAAAACAACATGGATAGAAATAACGCTATTCAAGTAGATTTGGCCGTGCTGCGTAAGCAAATGGTAGGTAAAAGGTATCGGCACTTCAAAGGGAACTTTTACATCGTCGATGGCCTTGCTCTGCATTCTGAGACGGAGGAGCCGTATGTAGTTTATCACCGAGAAGGGCATGATGGTGAGTTATGGATTCGACCTCTGAATATGTTTCTCTCGCCAGTTGATAAAGCAAAGTACCCCGATGTGCAACAGGAGTTCCGGTTCGAGGTGGTAAATGAGGAGGTAACATCTTGAGACAACTAATCATCGCGCGCAAAGACCTCCAAATGAGTCCGGGCAAACTAGCAGCGCAGGTATCTCATGCCTCGATGGCATGGCTGACCAACCTTATGCGTCATAATGCGGAGCCTCAATTATCTGACCTCAACGACCTTGACACTAAATACTACCGCGTATCGTTTGATATCGATGCGGATATTTTCGAGCAGTGGCTGGACGGCTCCTTTACCAAGACTGTCTGCGAGGCAAAGAACCTTAATGGCATCCTGAAGGCTGCGAAAATTGCGGATGAGCTTGGCTTAAAAGAAGGCACAGACTACGTCGTCATCAAAGACAATTGCCTTACGGAGCTAACACCAGAAGAAGTTGATGAAGATGGTATAGGCCGGACAACCACTTGTATTGGCTTTCGCCCTTTGCCTGACGAGATTGCTCATGCTATCAGTAGGAAATTTCAGTTATATCGGTAACGTAAGTCTGCCGTTATGTATCAAGTGACGCTTTCTAGTAACGTAAAGATTTACAAGAAATTTAAACCAAAATCATGCAAACAGTTGCTAAAGGGTAAATTATCGCGTATACTATTAGTAGGAAAGCGGGCGACATCCTGCTGGTGGGCTGACACCATAAATCCGATATCGAACCCGGACATTTTGGCCGGAGGGTTGGCAGGCAACAATAAAACCTGATAGCGATTCCAGACGTATGGGCTGGAGGGTTGGCGGACAACGATAAAATCAGCTATTAATGGAGGCGCACAACACTGTGGTGTTGCAGTCTCCCTTATAATTCAAGGCCATTAATGATAGTCGAGATGGAGACTTCAAACCCATTTCTCATGGCAGACAAAAACTGCGTAAAATCTGTAGCGGGGTAGCGGAAAACTACCCCGCTTACTTTTTTGAGAAAAATTGGACAAAGTAGACAACTCGAAAATTGGACATGCCCTACTACACGTAATATAATTAGTGCAAAGACAATGGCTGAACCAGAAACACGAAGAGGGAAACATTATGCGCCTTTACGATGCTTTCATGACATGTGACCGTGAGAAACTGGCTAATGAGATTGCACAAATTCTGCCCACTGAATATAATCCTACGGAAGAGCAACTATCTAAAGCCTCCCACAAGCTGGTTGCGGCTTCCTTTGCTCGTATGTCTGACACCGTTCCAAGCGGCGATAACAAGTACATTCTCTATGTTGCCAATACATTTGCCACAGAAGACTTCGACGCTCAATATGATGCTTTCGGTGTTAAAACTGAAGCCCTCAAGGAATGGCAAAATAATCACCCGGCCAATCCCTTTGTAATTGAGGAAGAAGAGAACGCCGATACCGAAGATCTGCACGAGCTTATCACCAGCCTAACCCTGCCCGACCGCTACTGCCTTGAGTTCCTTGAATGGCAGGACATTCTGTCTTATCCCTTGTCCGACAAATGCGTTGAGCGCTACGGCTTGGAACTCTGCCTTGCGTATATCCTGTTCGAGATGACATTCTTCGGCGTGGAACCTGAAGGGATGGAGAAACAATCGGAAGAGCTTGAACAAAGCATCAAAGAGTGTGAGAAGGCCCGTGCCGAAGGGAACGAGGATTATTTTGTCCCTGCGGAGGAAGTTTTTGCCGAACTCTTCGCAGAGTACAGCATAGAACCTCCTACAGAGGAAGAACGCCAGAAATGGCGTAGAGATGCTGCTATTAGCGCATACAGGTTTGACCGTGAGCTGTGGGCGTTGCTGTGATAAGCAACCAAATGTTATACACCTGCCTTATAACACAAGGCTTAAAATAGCACAATAATAACAAACGCTGTTTACTATCCGAGAACCGCTGACGTAATGTTGGTGGTTCTTTTTCGTTTTCAGCCCCGAAAATTAGACATTGCTATGTTGATGTGGTATAATTAAAGTATCAAATTTAAATTGATTTTTTCTTGAGGTAATTTATGGTTCGATATATTGAAGGCGATATTCTCTCTGAGCCTAAGCAGGGTGAGCGTATCATTATCTGCCAGCAGGTTAACTGCGCTGGCGTGATTGGTGCTGGGTTGGCAAAGCAAATCCGCGCCAAATACCCCGTTGTGTATTCAGAGTATCAGCAATATATCTACGAACTCACCGCATAAGAATCACCTCTGCTTGGTCGAGTCAGCTATGTTCGTGTAGCAGACAATATTGCTATTGCCAATATCTTCGGGCAGGACGGCTATGGACAGGGAATGCGGCATACAAACTATGCTGCTTTGAGCGTTGCATTTTGGCGTATGTTCAGCCGTATCCACAATACTACCATCCGCATTCCATATGGCATTGGATGTGGACTCGGTGTGGGAGACTGGAATATTGTAGAAGCACTTATTAAAGATGCGGCCGAGGCAAATAATGCGGATGTTGAAATCTGGAGGAAGCTATGATTGCCATTTTGGAAAACCCATATATTTTTGCATTGAGCTGCGTGGTTATTGCGGCTGGTCTCATTTTTATAATGGGTTTTTCCAGTTCGTAGGCCCCAGTGGCGTATTGCTGTATCGCTATTATATTATGCAGCTTCTTGCTATTGGACGTGACGAGGACGAAGATCTAAAGGACAGCCTATCAGAAGAAGACATGGCCGATGCTATCGCAGAGACCAATATTTTTGCAACGCATGCGGTTAGTATGGCTGCTACTGATTATACCGAGCCCACCGTCAAGGACGACTTAAAGATCAACTATTCTGGTACCGTTGATGAGTTTCGCGAAGAGATTACCTATGGCGTTGTGGTGGCTCTTAGCCGCAGTTTTGAACATGAATTCCTCGATTTCTCGGATGCGACTGGCATGAGTCGTATCGAATATAAGTGTGCTGTTGCCGCTTTTATGGGTGCAGTCGAGGCCGATGAAGGGAAGGTAAGCGATTTCTTTACCATCGAGCCTGCTAAGTAAATTATTGCTTATGCCCCACGGTCTCCGTGGGGCACTTTTAAAATCGATGGCTTGAAAATTGGACTTGCCGATAAACGGATGCTATAATTTGGACATATAACGACATCTGCTATGCAGGAGGTACACCATGATACCCTACGAACTCTTTGAAAAGACCATTAATTCGATTCAAGCCAAAGAAGACTCAGACCATGAGGTGACAAAGCTCTTAGATACCATGTGCGACGGCTATCCTATCTTTGGTGTAGACAATGGATTTACCGGTGCCCTGTTGAATCTTCTCAAAGTCGGTATGCAAGATATGGGCGACACTATCTCTTGGTGGCTATATGAGGACGTTGAGAAAGTAATCTGGTGGCAGGAGGATGGAAAAGAGATTGAGTGCCATCTGGACACAACACGCGATCTATATGATTATCTTGTTCGCGAATACCCTGACCTCAGCGACGAAAACTACCGCGCTACAGTTACACCGGTCTTCCGTAATGCTCTTGAAGCCGCCAAGAAGCAGCGTCAAAAGGATATTGCATTCTCCAAGGGCCTATCGGAGCTTTGTGAATCGGCTCAGCGTTATTGTACAGATGTACTTTTCCAGTGCGATATCAACATTGGTCTCGTATATGCAGTGTCTGAGTTGGCTGCATATGTAGTCTGTGGCTACGAATCGCCTGTCTACGCTGATATTATCAGGCAGTATATAACTAATGATCCGACTACGGCTGTGTCTGCGATGAACGTCGAAGAAGTGTATCGTCGCATTGTCGAAAAGTAAGGCGTAAGCTATGACTAGAGAGGAACTACTGGCTGTTGTCAGCAAATCAGAATACGATTTCCTGCGAACTGATCCACACCTTGGTAACCGAATTATGTTCCTGCCACTTGGTGGTAGTCATGCCTATGGCACCAACATTAAGGGATGTCGAGACCATTACTGAGGATATTTCCGAAGATAAGATCATCTCCAATATCCGTGTAGAAGATGACCAGACTGTGTATTACAACGGCCAGGGCAGTGAAGTCTATGCTGAGTACGATGAGCATAGCAACACCATCAGCATGTCAGGCAAGGACGCAACCATGGGCAACTTTGAGCAGACCTACGCCAACGAGTATGACGAGGAAGGCAACCTGCTCTCTGTGAAGACCACCTATAACGGTGACGATGGCTGCGCCTCTGGCCGCTGAGAGCCCTGACGGCGCAGGCACGCCGACCTTTAATGTAAGTGTTGATCTGCCCGCTGAACAGTAAAATTGTCGCCCCAGTGATGGGGCGTGGATTGAGAAACATCCGCGCGTTGCGTGCAGACCATCGCACCCTATATGGGTGCGCGGATCGAAAAAACGATAGCGTCACCAGCGCCAATACAACTGCCCCTGTCTTTTTCGGATAGGGGCAGTTATTTTTAATTTGCTTTTTCCAAAACCAGATGATATAATGGCATTTACTAATTAAAAATAAATAACGATATATGTTTATATTTTGCGATGCGAAGAAAAGGGGAACTTTCATGCGGTACGAAGTCCTTAGTGTACGGGGAAGAACAGGAAAATATTATGTCGGCATGTGGACGGAATACCCCAACTGCATAGACTCCATCGATGCACAGAAAGATATGCTCGACGGTGGAAACAAGATCCAATTTACGGGCACTCAGGAAGAGTATGATGCCGTAAAGGATAAGCTGCACCCGAAGGTTAAGGTTAGCATCAAGAAAGCGTAACCTATATACCAACAAAGAAGAGGAGGGAACACGCATGAATACCCTTAAGTTCGACAATATGATATGGGCGCTGGGAAGCGGGAATCAAACGCCTCAACTTGATGCAGAAAGCCAGCAAGCCATGATCAAACTCGTAGAAGTAATTGATCAGCTTGCCCCGGTCGGTGACGATAACCGCAGAGACCTCTGGTTCAGCATGCCACGCGCCACTTTCGAGGAATATCACCGTTACCATGACGATGAGGATTATACCGAAGAAGAAATTCAAAGCCTTTATCACTCGGAATATCCCGATGAACTCTGCTGGTATAGCCTCACCTCAATTCATCATCACGCTGTTCGCGAAGAGGAATTCTATGCGATTTTCCTCAACAATCGGTACATTCTCTCCATCAACGATTCCAACAGCGAATATTTTCCGATGAATGCTACAGAATTTATCGAGGTTATAAAAGAGCGCGTCTTAGCAGTAATCAAAGAGGTAAAAGCCGGTACTTACAATGACCGTATCCGCAAAGAACTGCCTGCCAAATACAAACGCGGGCTGATTCTGAGAAAAGATTACTGGGACATCTATCCGCATCTGCGCGAAGAATACCACAAGTGCTTTGAACCGGGAGAAATTGAGGAATTTCTTCGGATGGCGTCTGAGAAAGATCTTACTGCTCGTCCTTCCGATTGCTTGACTCAAATGACTGCCCGCCAGTTCTATGATGCCTGCTACGCTGGTTACAAAGCTATAGGCTACGAGCCACGCGGTCATTATCAGTTTGAGGATACAGAGGAGGAGCACAATCGCTATGGCGGTGCATCTGCAAAAGAGACTTATTATATGTATGCTGATGGCCGGGATGATGGCCTTCTGAATGTTCCTATAGATGACCCCGATGCTTTTGCTTCTTGGATGAATCGCGAAAGGCCTTATTATGAGCCTAATGGCTCTCATCCTTGGGAAGTTGTCACGTCCATGTCGATTTCTCACTCGATCCATTTGTATGTCACCAATCATGTTGGGGATGGAACTCGTGATAGCAAATACCATTTTGCATTGGCTGGCGGTGATTTTTCTCGCAGCCCTGAAACCATAGAGTTTTTCCTTGGTTTGTATCATGCAGGGCTTCCTGTGCGCCTTATTGATGCAGACAGTCTTGTGGCGCGCTTGCAAGAAACTGACGAAATCGGCATCATTTCCGAATTCGAGAAGCCTTGGTACCGGACTACTGTCAATGGCGTGTATGTAGAGGATCTTGCTCAACTTAGCGATGAGGACAAACCAGAGTTGATAGCCAAAAAGGTGAAATGGGAGTCCATCCCCGAATGCAGTTTGCTATAACATCGTCAAAAAGTTCTCATTTCACGCCTTATTTTTCTTGACTCGTAGTGGTGTGCGGGGTATAATTAAGAAAGCAAAACGTGCGAACCTACGGCAAACACAAATTGCTTGCTTTGGGGCTCACACAGGGATTAACAAGTATGTAAAAGGAGAAACATCATGACTAAATCTGAACTGATTAACGTAATTTCCGCTAAGACTGATCTTTCCCATAGCGATGTCCGTGCTGTTGTGGACTGCATGCTGGACACCATCACTGCTAAGATGGTTAAAGGCGAGGATGTGACTATCTCTGGGTTTGGTCGCTTTGAAGTTAGAAGCCGAGAGGCGAAGAACTATACGAACCCTAAGACCGGTGAGAAGCAGGTATTGGCAAGTACGGTTACGCCGGGCTTTAAATGCAGCGGGAATCTGAAAAAGACTGTCAAGGAAGGGCACGGCAAATAATCACAGCATCACACGACTTTTGCGCTTGCTAATAATTGTCGCCTATATCAATAGGTGTTGGATCGAAATGTTGCCTACAGAACTACGCCTTTAAGCCCATTGCGTAAGCGGTGGGCTTAAAGGACGAAGCAGCAATGTAACCATCCGCAAAAACATCAACCACAAGTTGATTGCGTTCTTATGAGAGCGTGATATAATAGTAGCAGAACGAAACGAAAGGAGACAACCGAAAATGCTGTGCAATAATGTTCGCACCATGTCGTTTAGCGAGTATAGTTATGAATCTGAGTTCGTGTCATACGAATTTAGTTTTATTTCCTATACCCATCGACAAGCAAAAACAGATAATGCGCAGATGCGGTGTGTCTCCCTGAGATAACTGCATTTTACCATGCTGCTTGTCGATTTCGACGGGCAGCTTTTTTGTTGCCTGTATTTTGAAAGGCAGCGAATCGAAATGAACGTTCCAACAATAGATATCCAGCAAACAGGCGCAAATATCAAGTGTCTGCGAAAAGCAGCTGGGATCAAGGTCAAGGATATGGCCGATGCTCTGGGTGTATCCACGCAGGCCGTAGCAAAATGGCAGGCGGGGACAGCAATGCCCACCATAGACAATCTTGTGATTCTCGCAGCAATGCTGGATAAAAAGATTGACGATATTATCGTCGTACACTAAAATCCTGCCGCTTCAGCGGCAAAACATGGCCCGGTAGACGAACTGGTTAAGTCGCCACCCTTTCAAGGTGGAGAGTGAGGATTCGATCTCCTCTCGGGTCGCCATGCTTCCGTAGCTCAGACGGTAGAGCAGCGGTCTGAAGAACCGCGTGTCGCTGGCCCGAACCCAGCCGGAAGCACCACCGAGGCGTTACGCCTCAACTATGGATGAGTAACCCAGTGGCGAGGGTAGCAGACTGTAAATCTGTAACGTTAGAAACACCGAAGGTTCGAGTCCTTCCTCATCCACCATATGGCCCACTAGACAAATTGGTCAAGTCGTCAGCCTCTCAAGCTGGAGTTAGCGGTTCGATCCCGCTGTGGGCTACCAAGGGCAGAAATGCCCTATCAAATGCAGAGTTCGCCTAATGGTAGGGCAACGGATTGCTAATCCGTCGCTGGGATAACACCCGGCTTGTGAGTTCGAGCCTCGCACTCTGCGCCATATGCCTGTGTGTCCGAGTGGTCTATGGAAGCGGTCTTGAAAACCGTCGGCGAGAAATCACACGTGGGTTCGAATCCTACTACAGGCGCCAACTGATTGCCGGGAGAAATTCCGGCAATATTTTTTGCAAAAACGCTTGACATTCTATATTACGAGTTGTATAATACAAACAATGAATCTGAACGAAAGGAGATCAGCATGATGTATTCTGCCCTGTTATCCAAACAGAATAATTTGCAAAAGCTGTGGCACAAATGTAATGCTAACGGCTCTTTTGTGATGTCTGTTTGTGCAAACGATAGTGCAGAAACTGCGGAATAAATCCGCATTGCATCAGCAATCTTCTGTAACTATAGGATTTCAGCACCTGTCAGGCACACAAAAGCCAGATGGGTGCTTTTTCTATGCCCATATTTTCAAAAACGAGATATATGAATCTCAAAATTCAATTCATTTGCTTCATGGCATACGCCTGCCACGAGGTTTATTAAGTGTGCAAAAATATACGGTTTGTATATTCTATAATATCGAGGAGTCGCCAAACGTCAAGGCATGGGCCTTTGACACCCACATTGTAAGTTCGACTCTTGCCTCCTCGACCACCGCTCTTTTCAGAGCGAATCTAAGGCGCCAACACTGCTGCCAAGCGCATCGGCCGCAGATATACTCTTAGTCGTGTCCCACAAGCAAAACACGACAGATGCGCAACAAGCGTTCATAGCTCAGTTGGTAGAGCAATCGACTTTTAATCGATAGGCCGTGGGTTCAAATCCCTCTGGACGCACCAACGCAGGAATAATCTCCTGCAACATAGGGGTGTAGCTCAACTGGTAGAGCATCGGTCTCCAAAACCGAGTGTTGCGTGTTCGATTCGCGTCACCCCTGCCACAAGATTGTTCATTTACACTGTAAACGATAACTGTAAAGCATAGAGCAAGCTCATAACGACAATGTTTATGAAAATGCTTCTATGCTTTACAGTTGGTCGAACGTGTAACGGAACAAGCAAAGAGCTCATCTTGTATGAATGTGCAAGGTGAGCTTCTTGAAATCTATTTTTTCGAGATAGCAGTTAAAGGTGTGAATATCTTGCAGGTTTTGTTGAAAAACGGTGCTGTTGCCATGCTTTTTAACAATCAACTCGTTTGCTTTTTTGAGGCGTTCTATGGCGGCAATGATGTACTGTTAATCATGATGCCGCAGGTTCAAGCCCTGTACGATCCGCCACTTGTCCGTGTTCCGCCTTTGCGGACACAAACCATTAGTGCCTCTCACAGTTTCAACAATGAGAGGCACTTTTCTTTGCTAAAATATCGCTGGAAGTTGACCTACGGCAGTAATATAAGCTATAATACCGCCAAAGAAATTTTCCTATTCGGTCTGCCCAAGAGGGGGCTGTTCTCCCATGATTTATTTCATCGCTGATACCCATTTCGGCCATGCCAACGTCATTAAAATGTGCAATCGTCCATACCCAGATATCGACACTATGAACGTGGAACTCATTGCTGCTTGGAACCACCGGGTGACAGGCAATGATACTGTCTACATCCTCGGAGATATGTTCTTTCGCTGCAATGACCCTGAGCCAATTTTGAAGCAGTTAAAGGGAAAGAAGCACCTTATTCTGGGTAATCACGACGGTTCATGGATGACGAAGGGAGATTTTTCCCACTACTTTGCCAGCATCAATAACTATTTGGAAGTGTCCGATGGCACTCGCGGTATGACACTCTGCCATTATCCGTTGCTTTCTTGGAAGCACGCTAAGACCACCTACATGATCCACGGTCATATCCATGCAAATACTGATATGGATTTCTGGCCATTACTTAAGATTCGAGATCATGTTCTCAACGCGGGTGTAGATGTGAATGGATATCAACCAGTCACATTTGATGAACTGCTTGCAAACAATATTGCTTTTAAAGCTAACCATTGAGGCATACGAATCCCAACGGTGTCTGTCAAAGATATTGTCTTTGGCAGACGCCGCTTTTTATTCCTTGTAAAAGTAAATTCAAGCATTCTCACTTCAGGATATGGTATGGTATAGATACAGAATGCACGAACTGTGCCTACTAATTCATTAGCAAAGGGGAGCACTAAATATGAAAATCAATCGCAAGGCCGTCAAGAATATCTGCCGCACCTTTAAGATGGCTGGCATCCATTATACACTGGAGAACTTTGAAGACATCCTCGATATCATTCATGTCCCTTTTACAACTCAAAGTGAGAAGAATCTATCAGCCGATTATTATACAGAGCGGCCGAATCGCGGAGGTTGCATTCGCATCGCAGAAATTGCCCATGTCGATACAGATGACAAGCATTGTGCTGTCCTTGAAACGCTAAACAAACTGAACTGTGATAGCTCTCATCTCAAATTCTGTTTGGACACAAACAACACGGTATATGCTACATATACTTTTCCCAACCGTACCCCGGACCTTTTCATTGGTTGGTTGGCACTGGGAATGCAGGGTATAATCCAGCGAGCATTGGACGAACAATACCCGCTTATTCAGAATGCCGCACTTGGCTTATCGAATACCGAAGACTCGCATGGCTATATCACCGAAGAGAAAATCAAAGAATATAAAAAGCTCACCTTTGAAGCCAAGAAATCTCACAACACCTCTAGCCGTATGAAGCACCGTCGTGATGGGGAGGCAAGAGAAGAACCTCTCATTCATCGCTGGATTTAAGAATTTCTGTGAACATTTTGGAAAAAAGGAGCCTTAATAATGGAAAACTGGTCTTTCTCTACTGAACAGATCCACACCGATTTAGATTTGCTTTCTCTTGAGCACGACACTATCCGCGTCCGAGTACACAACAAACCGTGTGAGCTTATCTGTACTACTGTTGAAAACGAATACGGTCCAAGGCTAACGACCTTCTTTCTTGTCGATGATGAGGATGATTCTATTTCAATCATGTTCCGGTATGATGCTAATTGTCTCCCTGTATATGACAAAGAGTATATTAGAGAAGCGGATGCAGTGATTTCGCTCGACTATCCAGCTCTAAGGATTACTCTCCGGGTAAATGGTGATGTTCATATTAAGAGCAAGAGCGCTATTTTCTCTGACGTTCCCGGAGCAAACATCAGTGCATGCGCAATTGATTTTCTTAAACTCATTCGCCGCCAGCTCCATCTGGCATATATGCGTACTTATCTAAATAACCGGCTCAAGGAAATTGAAGAGGAAGTGGAAGCAGAAGAAGCCAAGGAAGCCGAAGTCAAAACACGCGATGAAAAGTTCGTCACAGCGCTCTCCGATTTATTAAACAAATTGCAGAACGATGACACTGACAAAAACAACTAAACAACGAATATTCAACCCTCATACGCCGTTAGGTATATGAGGGCTTTCCAGCCCTTTGCAGTCAACGCAAACTTGTCTCTCTTCGAAAAGTGCATATACTAAACCATATATGATTTTCTCAAATACAGAACAAAATAGCAGGTGAGTATCAATCACATCGATGCTATGGAGCAGTTAAAGAAGGGAATCTCACTGCGCAGTTATGGGCAGCATGATCCTGTGGTTGAGTATCGTATCGAAGGCTTTGAAATGTTCGATGATATGGTCAATACCATTCGTGAGAACACCATCCGTATGCTGATTCTCGCAGAAGTACGTCCCATGCCGGCGCCTGCAGTTGCATAATGGTTCTCTCACCCCCATCAATAGCCTTTTCTCCCCCCTACAATCACTCGTAAAAATAAGCTGTGCCCCTTTTTATCGAAGGGACACAGCTTTTTCTGACTATTCGATTGTTCTATACGCTACTACGCTCTCAACACCAACCATTGCTCCAAATAGGCTAAACATCGTCGAAAGCTTCTGCTTTTCCTTATCTAGTTTTCCCACATCGAAGAAGAAATCTCCGTTAGCACTTCTCCAAATATACCCGCAGAGTTCTTCAGAATATATATCAGGGATTTGTTTGTCTACAACAAGCACAAAGCCCTCAACCTCTTGCGGCTCCTCGATTTTCATGCCCCACGGCATCATACTCCAGAAGCGGCACAGATGATACATGATTTGGAGAATCACTCTGCTCTGTCGTTTCTTTTCCTCGATATCTCTGGCTTTGAAATACTCACGTGCCGTATCGATTTGAGGTTGGATTTTTTTGATTTTCTTCTCAACGATATGTACCGTAGGCGCATATCCTTCAATGTGCTTCAGTGCAGTCTTGAACGACACTGTCACACCCTCTGGCAGTTGCTTATGGAATCCCCCATAGAATACGCGTGCATAGTTCTTGTCCACATAGTAATTATTGTGCCAGAGGATCACACGGTTATCGATATGTACTCTTTCTATTTTCCAAGCATCGTCTTTGTACCAGATAATCAGTGTGTCGTTCATCAGACGAGTTTGGGCACCCATCTGGATATATAGTCGATTATATACTTCCTTTGTAAGCCCCAGTGACTCAAAATAGTCCTGATATTGCTTAACACGCATCCCATCACGGGCACCAATACGCAAACAACGCCTCAACTCACACACAGGGCACTGCTTGGCTCCGGGCACCAGATCATGTTTGAACTCAAGGTCTTCCGTTGCGATACGCTTAACGCCTGGGCAGCTCTTATCATGAATCGTATTCCATTTTGGAACATACACAAACCTATTGGCTTCATTGCTCATAAGCCGATTACGCTTTTCATCGTTGATGACTGGCTTGCGTTCAACAGTTTTTGATTCAGCTTTTTTCTTAGGCGCTGCTTCTGCATCTTCTTCCACAGCAGGCTTCCCTTGAATTTCTCGGAGCAAGTCACTATAGTCTTTTCTTTCGGTTTTCCTACATACTCTCGGCATAACGTCCTCTCTATCTTCGATATTGTGTTATATTTTCTTTAATTATACCATATAATCCCAGAGATACCAAGTTTTCGTTCTCATACCTCCATTGTACATCATGGCAAATCCAATAATTTGTACTTCAACGCCTTTGCGTCGAAATTTGTCATATTGTACACATCTCAGCAGAGAAATTCGTCATAACGATGAAGCAAGCCGACTCAGATACTCACTCTATTGCCAGCATCTGCATTCGTGGTATAATTGAACAATGATAATCATGCTTTGCTCCAAAGGAGGTACGAAAACTCATGCCCCTACAAATCGTTCGCAACGATATAACTAAGATGACCGTCGATGCCATCGTAAATGCTGCCAATAATTCACTGCTTGGCGGCGGGGGAGTCGATGGCTGCATCCATCGTGCTGCCGGCCCAGAACTTTTGGCCGAGTGCCGTACTCTGCACGGATGCAAGACCGGTGATGCAAAGATTACCAAGGGCTACCGCCTGCCCTGCAAATACATCATACATACAGTTGGCCCTGTCTGGTATGATGGGCACCGTGGGGAAGAGCAAGCCCTGATTTCCTGCTATCGGCGGTCATTAGAGATTGCCAAAGAGTATGGCTGTGAGTCAGTTGCTTTTCCTCTGATTTCGTCTGGGATATATGGATATCCTAAGAATCAGGCTCTCAAAATTGCAACAGATTCCATCACCGCATTCTTGGAAACCAATGATATGCAGGTATACATCGTTGTCTTCGACAAACAGTCATACCAAATCAGCAACAAGCTGTATTCCGATATTGCCGAGTATATCGATGACCACTATGTCGATATCCACGATGATGAGCCTCGATACAAGCTTAGTCGCAAAAACTATGTCGCAGCTGAATCTGCCTGTTTCAGTGCCGTCCCCGTTTTGGGATTGCCTGTGCCTGCTGCGCCACCATCTCTTGATGAGGTAGTAAACCAATTGGACGAGAGTTTCTCTGAAATGCTCCTTCGGAAAATTGATGAAAAGGCGATGACAGATTCCCAGTGCTACAAGAAGGCGAACATTGACCGCAAATTATTCTCTAAGATTCGCAACGATAAGTTCTACAAGCCGAGTAAAACAACTGTTCTGGCATTTGCGCTGGCACTGGAACTTCCATTGCCTGAAATCAAGGAGATGTTGGAGAAGGCAGGTTTCGCACTATCTCACTCCAGTAAGGCCGACGTAATCGTTGAGTACTTCGTTCAGCAGGGGAACTATAATGTGTTCGAGATCAATGAAGCGCTCTTCGCTTTTGACCAGCAGCTGATTGGCGCTTAGGTAGGAAGGTACAGCCATGACAAAGGATGATGTCCGCACGAAAGTTCTGGATGCCAACCAGAATATGAGTTATCACACAATCCGAGAAGCAATCAATGATACTGTCTGGACAACCTACGCCGGTTGGATGCGCGCCTGTTGGCCGAATGTTATGGGCAACGGTAGCTTCCGGCTGTGGTTTCCAAAACTCGCACACTACGATAACGGAAAACTCGTGCCCGCCGCATTTGAATGTGTAAATACACTTTCGCTCGATTGGAATCAGCTCGTCTTCGACAATCTCAAAGGATCTGATGATGAAAACACTGAATACTATAATGGCTATGATCTGATCTTTGCTCAGGAACCACATAACGGGCTTTATATTTTTCGTGGCGTATACGTGCGCAACAACACTCTTTCCCAGCCAAATCACTCTGTCTCAGACAGAATCGCCACAAAAGTGCTCCGACTTGGAAATCCTGCAAACAAAATAGAGCTACTAGATTAGTCGCGATGTCGCTTTCAAGGCGACCATCTAAAACCTCTGAGGAAATATAATAGGGACAAGGAAGGGAAACAGCTTCCAAGTATCCCTATTTTGCTTAACGGAGGTTTTAACCATGAAAAAAGATCTGACCGAACTCGTATTTATCCTCGACCGCAGCGGTTCCATGGCCGGCTTAGAGTCCGATACCATCGGCGGCTTCAACGCGATGATTGCCAAGCAAAAGAACGAACCCGGAGAGGCTTTTGTCTCGACTGTACTGTTCGACAACTACTCAGAGGTCATCCACGACCGCCTGAAGCTTACCGATGTGCCTGCCCTGACCGACAAGGAATATCAGGTTCGCGGCTGTACTGCTTTGCTCGATGCCATTGGTGGGGCTATCCACCATATTGCTAATATCCACAAGTATGCCCGCCCTGAGGATGTACCGGAACACACTTTGTTCGTCATCACCACTGACGGCATGGAGAATGCCAGCCGCCACTATAACATTGAAAAGGTGCGTTCAATGATTGAAAGCGAAAAGAGCAAGTACGGCTGGGAGTTTCTGTTCCTAGGTGCCAACATCGATGCTATCGAGACCGCACGACATATCGGCATCGACGCTGACCATGCGGCAGACTACTGCTGTGATTCTGTCGGCACTGCCATCAACTACGAATGCCTCAACAAAGCTGTTTCTGCCGTTCGCTGCGCTGCGCCTATGGCACCTATGGGAGCGGCATGGAAAAAAGACATCGAGGAAGAGATCAAGCGGCGCAAGAAGTAAATACGTCTGTTATATCGATAATTTTATTATACCCCTTTATACCCTTTACATTTTGGGTATAAAGGGGTATAATTCAAATAAAGGACATAACTGAATTGAAGGTGTTCACTTTGACGCAAAACGAATTACTCGATAGAATCAGTACAATCGAAAATCAGATTGCTGAGCTTCCCGTTGGCTCTATTACAAAAAAGAATGTTAATGGAAAAGACTATTACTATCTTCGCGTGTCTACGGAAGGGAAGCGGACAGAAACCTATATTCCAGAAGAAGAGGCCGTTGTTCTCCGCCCTCAGATCGAAGAACGCAAAAGTTTGGAAAAGAAGCTACGCGCACTAAAGCGGAAAGCTGGTTCTGCTGCTGTGCCATCAAAGGCCACTTCTTCGCCAAATAAGGCCGTTTCCCCATTCACCTCCAACATTCGTACCGGACTCGCTCTCCGCCCATTCGCATCATTCGTAAAGAATTATCGCAAGCGTGAATGCTACAAGCAGTTGCGAGATTATATTTACGGCGAAATCCCAGACAAGGTGTTTATCCTTTACGGTCTGCGCAGAACTGGTAAAACCACAATGATTCGGCAGATCTTTGCGGAGATGGACGATAGCAGCCTTCTCAAATCTGCGTTTATTCAGGTCACAGCAAAAGACACTCTCGCAAATATCAATCAGGATTTGAAAGAGCTTGAGCGACAAGGCTATTGTTATGTTTTTCTCGACGAAGTCACCTTAATGGAGGATTTCATTGAGGGTGCAGCTCTATTCTCCGATGTTTTCGCATCCAGTGGCATAAAAATCGTTTTGTCTGGCACCGACTCTCTCGGTTTTCTTTTTACCGAGGATGAGCAGCTCTATGATCGTTGTATTTTGCTGCATACCACTTTCATTCCGTACAGAGAATTTGAATCTATCCTTGGAATTCATGGTGTCGATGAGTATATCCGCTATGGCGGCACCATGAGTCTCGGCGGCGTTCACTACAATGAAACATCCACCTTTGCAAGTAAAGAGAGCACAGATGAATATGTTGACACAGCCATCGCACGCAACATTCAGCATTCCTTGCGTTGCTATCAGTACGAGGGACACTTTCGTCACCTGAAAGACCTCTATGATAAAAACGAACTCACGAGCGCAATCAATAGAGTAGTGGAGGACATCAATCACAGATTTACCTTGGAGGTCTTAACACAGGACTTCAAATCACACGACCTAGGTGTATCTGCAGCAAATCTGCGTCGTGACCGGAATAATCCCACAGATATCTTAGACCGAATCGACATGCAGCAGGTCACTGATAATCTAAGACATCTATTGGAGATTAAAAATAGGACAGAGCAAACTGTAAAAATCGATGCCATCCACGCCGCCGAAATCAAAGAATATCTGGACATGCTGGATCTAACCCAAACAATCGATGTTCTACATCTTCCTAACGTAGGAGATAAAGAGGAACGTACCGTCATTTCTCAACCCGGCCTTCGATACGCGCAGGCAGATGCTTTGATTCGCAGTTTGCTGCTCGATGAGACTTTCAGCGCTCTTTCGTTGCAAGAGCGCATGGCCGTTCAGGAGCGCATACTGAATGAGATCAAGGGCCGAATGCTTGAAGATATCGTTTTGCTTGAAACCAAGATTGCTAACCCTAAAAAGCAAGTCTTTGTCCTGCAGTTTGCTGTTGGCGAATTCGATATGGTCATTTTTGACCCGATTGCCGGCAACTGTGCATTATACGAAATCAAGCATAGCGCAGAGGCTGTTCCATCTCAGTATAGGCACTTGATTGACGATAAAAAGTGCGAACTGACAGAACATCGCTACGGCCCTATCACAGGCAAATATGTCCTGTATCGTGGCAACGATATGGACACAAACGGCATACACTATCTGAATGTTGAAGAGTATCTTCGCAATATCGCTAAATAGCATCGCAAATATCATTTGCAGTCGCAGAAAAAGCTGCGGCTGCAATTTTGCTATGATGGGAAAATATGTCCACCACGCTTGTTTATCTGCAGAATTTACGCTATAATCAAAACAATTAGACAAATAATCGACATAATATCCAAAAACGGAGCATCATGCGCATGAACAAAACAACCGACGAATTGATGAACCTCCTTATGTCCAAGGAGGACCTGCCTCAATACATAGAAGAGAACAGCAATGAGTTTCTGCAGTCTTCTCTGCGCCAGTACCTAAATCAACTACAAACCGAACACGGCCTAAAAAAAGGGGACATCATCGCAGATGCTCTTGTGGAACGCAGCTACGGATATCAGATTTTCTCCGGCCGAAAGGAAATGCCTTCGAGGGATGTTTTGATTTCATTCGCACTTGCCATGAAGCTTTCCCTTGATGAAACGCAATCGCTGCTCCGAATTGCCCATATGGCTATGCTGTATCCGCGCGTAAAGAGAGACAGCATTATTCTCCATTCTATCGCCAAACATGAATCAGTAATTCAGTGCAATACTGCTTTGGAATCGTTTGGCGAACCAATTTTAGGAGCTTAAACATGGCTGAAGAATTGCAATACTTAGATTCTCTCAACAGCAAGAATACTCTGTTTCTGATACGGCAACTTTCTACCGGAAGAATTCTGACCGGGCGCAGGGTCAATCCTGAGCAGATGGCCGTCTATGCAAGGATTCGGCAACAGGAAATCCCACACGTACCATTTGTGCGCGATATCATTCAAGAAGCTGACGGCCAGTATCTTGTAATGCAGGATTATATACAGGGTGTCACCCTTGAGCAGTTACTTGCTGAGCGCCATTTTCTTGCCTATCCAGAGACAGCTCACATCGGAGTACAGGTTTGCCAAGCACTTGAGGGTCTCCACGCATTTGGGATCATCCATCGCGATGTTAAGCCGGCAAACATCATGGTGACCTCTGACAATACTGCATACCTGATAGATTTCGATATATCGAGAACTAGGAAAGACAATCAGCAGTCTGATACAGCAATTCTCGGCACGCAAGGCTATGCTGCGCCAGAACAATTTGGTTTCCAGCAAACAGATGCCCGTGCAGACATATACTCCTTAGGCGTTCTTCTCAATCAAATGTGTACAGGCGTATTTCCGCAGACACAGCTTGCAGATCCTCCATTAAACCGAATAATCCAGAAATGCACTGAAATTGACCCCAAGAAGCGCTATTCAAATGCAGCCTCCGTTCGAAAGGCTCTGGAGATGGCCTATCCTGAAGCTAAGACAGAATTCGTTCCGCCAGTCATTCCTGAAAGCAACCATAAGACTGGTATTCCTGGATTTCGTTCCGGCAACCCGTTCTATATCCTGATAGCCGTTTTAGGTTATGGCATTTTTGCAATCTTTACACTTGCTATATTGTCCGTTGCATTCAGATCTCTATCTGATTTTATTATTGCTTTCTGTATTCTTGCTGCCCCAATTGGCTGCTACCTGTTCGCATTTGACCTGTTCAAGGTCAGAACCAATTGTAAGCTTGTTGAGCGGTATCGAAACACACGGCAATATAGTTTTTATTGCGTTTGCCTCGCCATCGTATGGGTTATTATCTGGTTTATTGTCATGTTCTTTGGTGTTGGCATTCTGTCGGAATTTTCCAAAGCAAAATAGTCAAATTGCTTCGGCCGTGTTCGCATGACCGATTTTTTTTGGCAAAAGTGGGCTGACAGCCAACCAATTATATGTCGAATTCTGATACAATTTTCCTAGGCGATATATTCGCACTTAGGAGGAGAACACGATGAAAAGAATGTTGACTGCCCTGTTAGCCAGTGCCGTGCTGCTTTTGGCTGGATGCTCGTCCGGCAATTCTGAGCCCACCAGTGTTGCTTCGGTCGATACTGCTGCCAGCAATGTTGATGAGGTGGCATCCGAAGACAGCACCACTACTACGGAAGATACAGCCGTCACTCTGGATGAGACCATCATCTATGACGAAAATGACATCAAAATCACTGCTACTGGACTTAGAGAAGACGGCCTTTTGGGGCCAGAACTAAATCTTCTTATAGAAAACAATAGTACACAGAATATTACGGTACAGCCAGAATATTGCCTCGTAAATGGATACATGATGTACGGCCTCATGTCTTCTGATGTCGCAGTAGGTAAGAAGAATAACGATACTCTTGACTTTTCAAGAAGTACCTTGGAAGAATGCGGTATCGACCAAATTGCTGATATTCGCTTAAAGTTTACCGTCAGCGATGGTGACAGCTGGACAACATTGTTTAAGACTGATGAACTCAGTCTGCAAACTTCTGCCGCTGGCTCTTATACTCAGACCTATAACGATAGCGGGGAAGTCATCTATGACACTAACGGTATCAAAGTAGTGGCAAAGAGTGCTGGCGATGATTTCCTTGGCAAAGGTGTAACTTTCTATCTTGAAAACAACACGGATCAGCATATTGTGGTCAACGGAGAAAACATCTCGGTCAACGGATATATGATGACTGATCTATTCTACGCAGATCTCGCTCCGCACTCCCATGCTGTGGATACTCTGACCTTGCTGGATAGTGACCTGAAAGACAATTCGATTGATACTATCGAGGAAGTAGATTTGACTCTGCGGATCACAGACTACGATTCCTACGACAATATCGACACTACTTCGCCGATTACTTTGCATTTCTAAGGGGGAAAACATCATGAAAACGTCCAAACTTGTTGTCGGTATTATCAGTATCGTGCTGAGCATCCTTGTCGCACTGCAGTCTTGTGCCGCAGGTCTCAGCAATGCACTCGAAAGCAATGGAGAAGTAAGCGGTACGGCCGGCGCGCTGTTGGCTATCAGCTTCCTCGTGGCAGGTATTGTTGCCATCTGCACCCGTAACGGTGGAAAGGGCGGCTATGTCAGCGCTGGCTTCTATGTCTTCTTCGGTCTGATTGCCATGATGATGGCCGGCAGCTACGCTGACTTGACTATCTGGGCAGTGCTTAGCATCATCTTTGGTATTATCTGCGCAGTTGCAACCAGAAAACAAAGTTAAGGCATCATAATAAGAAACAAGCTGTCTCTTAGGGGCTCTCTGGGAGACGGCTTTTGCTTTTGTACGGAATAGGAGAGAAGAAGTATGTATCCAATCGATGACCACAGAATCCACACAGCGGGCTTATATGCCACTATGCAAAAATCAAACGAATTGGCGCGCAATTACTTCAATAGTGATCTATATAATGCTTCTGTGTATTGTCTAGCGGATTGTATAGCTATCGGATACACACTTTTGGAAATATCCAATCGAACCAATTGTTTTGCAGATTTGCCAGAAGATGTCGGTCCTGCCTATATGCAGGGTGATCTTCTTACATTGCCTCAGCTAATGTGTCTTGCCGAAAAGCTATATACTGATAGTCACTGCCTACATATCCAGCACAACAATGTATATCGTGCCATATATCTGGTCGCCACAGAGTTAAAGACCGGAGGACACATTTGGACGCTATTGCAGATGTATCCCGCTCCAGAATTCCAATATGCTATTATTGGCGTATTCCTGTTCTCGTATATTTCAGGTATGTCCCTGCACTCACGTGCAACGTCCTAACGGGGGAGTAGTGTATATTGCACATATTTTTTGCACATTTCCCGCTGTATTTATTGACTTTATGTTGTATTCGGCGTATTATACCATTAGTTAATAATATAGCAAAGGAGTTCTTGCCATGAAAATCAAAGCAGCTGTCACCTACGATACCGGCGCTCCCTACAAGATTGAGGAAGTCGAACTAGATGCTCCCAAGTTTGGAGAAATTCTTGTTCGCATCACGGCAAGTGGCATTTGCCATACGGATGAGGCTGTCCAGAACCAGTTTATTCCTACGCCGCTGCCTGCAGTTCTCGGCCACGAAGGTGCTGGCATCGTTGAAGCCGTTGGCGCAGGTGTTACCGAGTTCAAAATCGGGGATCATGTCGGTATTTCTTACGGCTTCTGCAATAGCTGCTGTAACTGCCGCAAAGCGCGTCCGTTCGTTTGCAAAAAACTGAACGCCATCAACTTTGGTGGTATTCAGCCTGATGGAACTACTCGTTTGCATACTTTGGATGGTCATAAGCTGTCCACCTTCTTTGGTCAATCTTCTTTTGCAAATTATGCCGTTGTCAACCAGAATCACGCAGTCAAAGTTCCTTACGATGACATGGATCTGGCATTGGTTGCTCCTATGGGCTGTGGCATTCAGACAGGCGCAGGCGCTGTGCTGAATCGCCTTCGTCCTGAATTTGGTTCTTCTATCGCAGTTTTCGGTTGCGGTACCGTTGGCATGAGTGCTATTATGGCAGCAAAGATTGCCGGTTGCCAGCAGATCATTGCTGTTGGCGGAAATCCGAAGAGCTTGGAGTTGGCCAAAGAACTCGGTGCAACTGATACGGTCAACCGCAAAGAAGTCGACGATCTCGTTGCTGCTGTCAAGGCAGTCTCTCTGTCTGGCGATGGTGTCAACTACTCTATTGACACTACTGGCGTCGGCGAATGTGTCCGTCAGTCTCTTGGCTTCCTTGATTTTGATGGCACCTGCGTTGTTGTCGGTGCCACCGGTGATATCACGTTCAATGTACAAAATGAACTGATGGGGGATGGCAAGTCTCTCATTGGTGTCATCGAAGGCGATTCTATCCCGAAGGAATTTCTGCCCAAGCTGATGGCCTACTACCGCAATGGCCAGTTCCCGTTCGACAAGCTGATTAAGTTCTTCCCGTTCGACCAGATTAATGAGGCTCAGGCCGCATCGGACCACGGCGAGTGCATCAAAGCCGTGCTTCGTATGGAATAATTCTCTTCGCAGAAACGATAAAAGTATTTCATCCAAAAGAAAGAGGGCGTCTCATACAGAGGCGTCCTCTTCCTTTTCTGCATCAAGATGTTAATTTTCGCAATTCCTTACGGAAAGCTTTTTGCTCGGTTGCCGGAACACAATCCGCTACTAAACGTGCATAATACTCCGGCCTGCTCACGGCAGCAGCAAAGGTACGCGCTCGCGCCTTGCCGGCACGCTTACGGTCTACGACTTCAATAAGATTCTTATCCATCAGATGATTTATGATGGTAAAGCATGACCGCTCCTGCCATGAAAGCGCATTGTTTTCGATAGCTTTCCCTACAATTTCAGACTTCATGAGTGGAGTCTTACTATCCCATAGGATATTCATAATCGTTTCTTCTGCTGTGGTCAAATGCCACTTACTATTTCTTGTCATGGTAATACCTCATATCTCACAATCGACTGCAAGAAGCCATTCCATTTGCAGTCTATTTTCTCTTGTTTAGAAAAAGAATAGCATATTTTTCGGATTGTAACAACACTCCAGACACGTACACCCGTTTACCATCAAAAAGGTAATGCAATTACGCGAAATGTGTAGAGAACTACCGTTAAATATGCTATAATTAAAAAAAGTCAAGATTATTGGCAGGTGTGCAGTTATGATTGTATACGATGGCACAAAAAAGAATTTTCTAACAAGTGTAGAGCAGGGAACTATCGCAGATGAGGTTGCCGCCCGTGTACTGTCCAAAATGGGTCGTCATACTGGGAGCATTATAACTCCGAAGAACTGGCCAAAGCCTTGGTTCATCTCGGAGCACTCTCAATGGTTCGCGAGCGTGTAGCTCCCAACCCCGGCGAGCAGCATAGCTTTGCCCATCCTGTATACAGCTATGAAACAGCAGTTATGATGGCGCAGGATCTTGGCCTCGACCCCGATTCGATTCCCAAAGACCGCCTTGGTGTCACTACTGCATATGCTCGCGACCGGGGAGAAGATTTCAGTTCTGGCACCTCAAGGGTGGACAGCAAAGCTGCATACAAACGCCTGCCGCACCATATGTTTGAGCACAGTGGCTCCAGCTATGCCTACTTATACGATTGCAGCAAGCAGCAGTGGTTGTTTGCTGACAAGTATACTACACGCGATGAGCCGTTTGTACCTCTCACTAATGAGATTATCGAAGCCAGTTTATAACTACACATAGCACATCACACTGCTCCGATATCATCTATGGCGCAATCGGCAAGATGCTTGCCAATCCAGAGTTTGCATCTGAGATTGAGGAATTGAGTAAGTGTGGCGTAAACATGGTTTATACTGCGCCAACTGCCGCTTCCTCAGAAGGCGGTTCGGCACTGGAAGGGATGACCTTCGTGATTACTGGTACTCTGCCCTCAATGAGCCGTGATGAGGCCAAAGCCTTCATTGAGACAAACGGTGGAAAGGTAACTGCCAGCGTCTCCAAGAAAACCAGCTATCTGGTCGCTGGGGAAGCCGCCGGGTCGAAGTAGGACATAGCCAATAGCCTTGGTGTTACGGTCATTAATGAAGATCAGCTCAAAACGTTAGTACAAAGCTAATATAGCAACAGAGGCACTTTCCCGATTCTGGGAAAGTGCCTTTTCTTTATGAGAAAGTGCCCGATTGGCGTGAAATTGTGCTATAATTGTACTGATAATTATACGTTTCAAAAATAATGACGTCCTGCAAAACAATTTCAACTAAAGGATGGCTTTTTATGGCGGAGAAAAAACCAACCCATGTCAATAGTCGAGCAGAAGAACTATTCGTACAGCTGTTCTGTGAAGCATTCGGCCCTGATAAGGCATCAAGCTTACAGATTCAGTACCCTTGCGTGGATATTTATGGTCACCATCGGTCTGTTGATTTTGCCCTCGATATGCCCGATGCCAAAATTGCCATCGAGATTGACGGGGAGACCTATCATAATCCAGATAAGGTTTCCGAGAATAAGTACATCGATGATCTCTTGAAACAGAATAGTCTTGTGTACGACAATTGGAAGGTCTATCGCTGGGTTTATAACCAGCTTGCCAAGCAGCCAGAACGAGTCAAGGATGAGCTTATAACATTCCTGGGCGAATCCCCAGTGTTCAAGCAATTCGAACCCTCAATGCCGACACAGCTCGGTCAAACTATTGAGCTGCGTGACTATCAGCAAGAAGCTATTCAGAGTTTACAGGCTATGCGTGAGCAGGGGAAAACCATTGCTATGCTTTATCATGCCACCGGTGTTGGGAAAACTATAACAGCAGCATCCGATGCAAAATCCGTTGGTGGCAGGGCTCTTTTCCTCGTGAATGCGTTAAAACTAGCCACACAAGCCAAAGAGGCTTTCGCCAAGGTATGGCCAGAGGCAACACTTGGAGAGTATACCGGGCAAGGGAAATCCGTCGACACAACTATCGTTTTTGCAACTGTACAGAGCTTATCTAAAAATCTCTCAGATTTCAATCCAGATACTTTTGACTACATCGTCGTAGATGAATGTCATCACGCTGCGGCAAATACCTACCAAAAAGTCTTTACTTACTTCCATCCCAAGTTCATCCTCGGCCTGACGGCTACGCCCGAGCGCAGTGATGGCGAAGATATGCTGGAGCTTTTCCAGAATGTTGCTCACAAAATGGATCTTAAAACCGCTGTAGAACGAGATATCCTTGTCCCAATCCGCTGTATTCGTGTCAAAACCAACATTGACCTTTCCGATGTAAGAATCAACGGTATCAAGTATAACTCTCAGGATTTGGAGAGCAAACTGTTTATCCCCGAACGAAACAATCTTATAGTTGACACCTACGTAAACTATGTTAAAGGTAAGAAAACAGTCATATTCTGTGCCAGCGTAGATCACGCTGCTGACATTGCCAAGTTGCTGCGCGAGAAAGGTGTCAACGCAGAAGCGGTCTCTGGCAGAGATAGTGTACAGCAACGAGAACGGATTCTCAGCGCCTATGAAACTGGGGACATTGATGTTCTTTGTGCTTGCGACCTTCTCAATGAAGGGTGGGATAGTCCTCATACTACTGTTCTCTTTATGGCCCGGCCCACAATGTCCAAAACAATATATCTTCAGCAACTTGGCCGAGGCACTCGTAAGTGTAAAGGCAAGGAAGATCTGTTGGTATTCGATTTCGTTGATAACGCGAATATGTTTAACATGCCGTACAGTCTGCATCGCGTTTTGGACATAGCTACATATCGCCCGATGGAATATGTCCTTGCACCTAAAGGAAAGCGCGAGCTCGACAGCGATATGCTGTATCGCGGAGAAAAGCCGGAGGCATGGCTTGATATTCCTATTAGTGCAGATGACTACGAAACTATTGACCTCTTCAACTGGCAAGATACGGCCAAGGAGATGATTTCTCAGCTAGAATTTGTGCGCATGGTCGATGTTCAGTCCGAGACCGTTGAGCGTTATATCTGTGAGGGAAAAATCAAGCCAGACTTATCTGTGCCAATTGGCGACAAGCGTTTCTTTCATTATTTTAGAGAAGAGACTGTGCGCAGTATCGCAAAGAAATATGGTTGGGATCTCATTACACCATCAAACATGGCTACCAAGTTCATGGAATTTGTTGAGACTATGGATATGAGCTACTCTTACAAGCCCGTGCTCCTTAAAGCCATCTACGAGTATATGGACAGTTCTGGCCGTGTTGCTATTGATGACATCGTTGACTACTTCATTGATTTTTACAATGACCGGCTAAACCATGGCCTCGTTGCTGAAAAGCCCAACTGTATTTACCAGAAAGGCGGCTATACACGCAGGGATGTCGAGCGAAATATTCTGTCTAATCCTTTCAAGCGATTTGCCGATATGCGTTTCTTGGAGCGTTGCAAGGATGTTGCCTACATTAAAGTTAATTATGATGTATTCCGCAAGTTAAGTCCAGAAGACTGGAATCACATTATCGCTGTATGTGATACCAGCTTAGAGAAATACTATAATCGTTTTGCAAAATAGTTGCTAAAAACATGGAATGAAAGGGTGACAAAACAATGTTCCACATGGTAAAAAATGTTTTTCCAATCTCCGGCTTCAAGCTGCTTGTCCAATTCTGTGACGGGAGCGAGAAGATATACAACGTTGAGCCATTGTTTGACAAGTTTCCTGCTTTCAGCTATCTGAAAGATCACCCTGACGAGTTTGGGGATGTCCGTATTGATGTTGGTGGCCATGGCATCATATGGAATGATACGCTGGATTTATCCTGCGACGAATTGTGGGAGCATGGCGAAACGATGGTATAATCTGGCTTATTGGTCTTGCTTATGCGAGAAGGATGCTGTATACTATTCAATAGTGATCGTGCTGTGGATACTCGCGAGGCCCATAGCCCGGAAGAGGGTTCCTGTTGCAGGAGCCCTCTTTTCTTTATAGTTTTGAAGCAAAAGTCGGCCGAAAATTTGCTTTTGGCCAATTCTTATAGTACAATTCTCGCCAGAGTAGCCAATTGTATGATAGGAGGAATGTCGTATCGCCAGACAAAGTGCGCCAATCAACGTAATTATACATTATCCAAAAACAGAAGTCGGCAAACAAGAATTGGCACGTCGCGTTGCAGAGGTTCATGCAGATATAGTCAATCGCTTTATTGAAAGGCTGAATTGCCCTTCTGAGCAAAAAGTACAATTACTTGATGCCATTATCGCAAGCGTGTCCAGCCAAAACAAGAATATGTAGACTTCTTATCATCTTACATATGCTGCTTAGATTAAAGACAAGTGCTCCAGTCGCCACTTTTGTGGTAGCTGGAGCACTTCTTATTTGTCTATATCCAAAATTTTGTCAATATACTTCTGGGCGTCTATGTTAATCCGATACTGATGAAGTACTTCATTTTCATGCTGATTCACAAAGACTCTTGCCATGCTATTTTCTTTTTCATCATAGGCCGTTCCAATCGTATCCATATGAGCCAGTATATCAATATTTATGTTCAATGTATCACACAGCTTCACAACTGTGGCAAAGGAAACCGCATCAAAATCTCTAGTTCCTTTCAGAATTTTCTGAGTAGCGCTATACGACAGCCCTATTTTCTCTGCGAACTCAGATAACGATATCTGGCTTTCTTGAAATTTTGTATTGATATAGCTCAACTTATCCATAGAATGCTCCTTTGGATGTTATTTATGCAATGTGTTTACACTGTAGTGCTAAATTTGGTTATTTTGCTCATTGCATTTGGCACTGTAGTGCCATA
>OHVN01000129.1_pt1 | contig 39233 bp, 25 predicted proteins | sample 1579481 | NCBI WGS metagenome assembly OHVN01 (sample SAMEA3882532, study PRJEB24775) | human gut metagenome | biome: human-associated habitat; feature: intestine environment; material: feces | place: Netherlands | collected 2009/2010 | reverse complement strand
AGCCTTCCATCTATAGTGCCACATCCGGCAACGACACCGTCGCCTAAATATTGTTTTTTCTCCATGCCGAAGTTGGTACAACGGTGCAGCTTGAACATGTCGAACTCTTCGAAACTTCCTTCATCAAGAAGCATGTCAATACGTTCACGGGCCGTATATTTGCCACGTGCATGCTGTTTCTCAATGGCTTTTTCGCCACCTCCGAGACGAGCCTGTTCGCGTTTTGCGATAAGCTCCTTGATTTTTTCTACTTGTTTGCTCATTGATTCTTATTTATTAGTTGTGAGGGCCGTTGGGCTTTTATGTATTGCATTGAAAAGCAACGCAACATCTCATAAAGCCGTCATGCCTTAATACCTTATAATAATATTATTATTGTTCACAAAGTTCGGTGAGTATTCCGCATGTTGATTTCGGATGAAGAAAAGCTATGTTAAGGTTCTCCGCACCTTTTCTTGGAGCTTTGTCGATAAGGCGCAGACCTTTACTCTCACATTCGGCCAATGCATTGCTTACACCATCTTCAATGCAGAATGCCACATGGTGAACACCGTGGTTGCCTTTATCGAGCCATTTTTGTATTGTACTGTCCGGAGATGTCGGCTCAAGTAATTCGAGCTTTACCTCGCCGCATTTTAGAAAGGCAGTCTTTACTTTCTGGTCTGCCACTTCTTCTACAGCATAACACTTTAGACCTAAAACATTCTCGAAATAGGGTAGGGCTTCCTCTATGCTCGGAACGGCAATACCCAAATGTTCAATACGTGAAATTTTCATACTATTATCATTTAAATAAGATTTGCCATAAGATAACGCACGATACGGATGAAATGTATTTTTCATATATTAGTACCGATTAATTATCCGTTGCAAAGATAATACAAAAAAGTGAGATACTTAATAATTAGAAAAAAAATGATTGAAAATATGTATTTATATGATTTTGCTATTATGATAAGCCTGTCTGTCAATATAGCTAAAAACAAATAAGAACAACTCATAATCAGTAAAAGAAATACAAATCTCGATAAAAGTGTTACTATATATTTTATCTTATGCGATTATCTTTGCCTGCAAAAATAGATCTATGACAGATAACGGAAAAATAAACCGGAGAAGTTTTATCAAGACTTCCTCAATTGTCGGAGGGGCGTTTTTTATGAAGAGTATTCTTCCTGGCCAGGCAATGGAAATGTTGCCTAAAATTGATAATGCTGAAAATGACAAATTAACAGGTGATGCAATATTAAAAGGAGTGTGTGACATTCATTTGCACTGTGGTCCTGATTCACGTGAGCGGTGCATTGATGAATATCATTTTATGCAAGATGCCGTGCATGCCGGTTATCGTGCCGTTATGTTTAAGTCTAATGATTTCAGCTGTCATGACAGGGCGTATATTATACGTCAGGCACTATCTGGAGCTGAATGCTATGGAAGTTTTTGCATGAATCGAGTTCACGGTGATAGGGTTAATCCTTTCGCTGCGCGTAAAGCTGTAGAAACAAGCGGAGGTCTTTGCCGCTGTATATGGCTGCCGACATTGGACGCTTCATACCAATACAAATATGAAGGACGTAAAGAGCGAGGCATTCCGGTATTGGATGACAATGGCAAGGTATTGCCTGAAGTTGTAAAAGTAATGGAGATTTGCGCAGAAGCAAACATTATTTTGGCTACAGGCCATTCGTCACCGGACGAAAGTATAACTCTTATACGTAAAGCTAATGAAATAGGATTGAAACGTATCGTTGTTACGCATGCAAACTCTTTTATTTGGACAATGACTACAGATCAAATCAAAGAGTGCATTGAGCTTGGTGCCTTTATTGAATATTGCTATCTGCCATGCTTATGGGGTAGAGGGTCGAAAATGCCGCAATATAAGCGTCAGAGCATAGATGATTTTCTGTCTTTTGTGAAAATAGATCCAACCCGAAGTTTTATCTCTACAGATTTAGGTCAGGCTGTAATGCCACATCCCGTTCAAGGTATGAAAGACTGTATCTTGAAATTGCAAGATGGGGGAATATCGCAAGGTGATATTGATTTATTAGTACGCAAAAACCCTTCATGGCTGTTAGGGATTGATTAATCAGTTTATTATATAAAAAGATAATAAATATGGACAGGCGGGATTTTATTAAAAGAGGTTTGTTGGCCGCAACAGTTGGAGCTATGTCTGGTCCGAAAGTTATCGCACGTGAAGCCGAGAAACATGCTGTTAGGGATGGTTTGTCAAAAGGTATATTGAACTACAATCCAAAAATGCGATACTGGCCAATGGGGCGTACAGGCGTTAGTGTGTCGGCGTTAGGTTTCGGAATGTTGCGTTTGCCGATGAAAAGCGGCCATGTTGATTTTGACCAGGTAACCCCAATGGTGCGTCGTGCGATTGATGGAGGCGTTAACTACATTGATACTGGGCGTGTTTATTTAGGCGGGGAGAGTGAACTGGCTGTAGGTAAGGCTCTTGCCGGTGGATGGCGTGACAGGGTATATGTAACGTCAAAAATGCCATGGTGGGAAATGCAGTCTGCAGACGATTTTGAAAAATTCTTTGACCAGTCACGCCGTACAATCGGTACGGACGTAATCGATTTTTACCATATCCACATGATTATGCATCGTGCATGGAAAGATTACGTCATACCGTATAAGCTCATTGAGAAAATGGAAAAGCTGAAGGCTCAAGGCAAGATACGCTTTATGGGATTCTCATTCCACGACAGTCTTCATCTGTTTAAGAAAGTGGTAGAATATACACCGTCATGGGATTTCTGCCTGATACAGCACAATTATCTCGACTATGAGTATGAAGCTGGTGTATTAGGTCCGAAGTATGCGGCAGCAAATGGCATGGGACTGGCCGTGATGAAGCCTGTGCGTACCGGATTTCTTGCTAATCTTCCACAAACAATGAAAAACGCACTTTCATCAACCGGTATCAATAAGCCTGATGCTGAATGGGCATTAGATTATTTATGGGATATACCGGAAATCAGTGTCGCCGTCAGCGGTATGGGTAGTATGGCCGATGTGGAAGAAAATCTTAAGTATGCCGCCAAGGCAAGTCCTAACATGCTTACAACTGCCGAGCGTGAGGCTTTGGGTGCGGCGATATATGCGTATCGTAACGCGCCTGGCCACATTGACTGTACGGGGTGCTATCAGTGCATACCTTGTCCTCACAATGTAGCGATAGGTTACATATTTGCCTATGTTTACAACAACTATATCATGCATAAGGATAAGAACAGGGCAATGGCTGACTATACCGTATCTATGTCTCCGGTACAACGTGGGGCACCTGCGTCATCATGTGTTTCATGCGGCAAATGCATAGCTAAGTGTCCGCAGAAATTGGATATTCCCAACCTGTTGGCAAAAGTAAAGGAAACTATGGGTAGGTGACGATAATGCTCACAACTCAAGTGCGATTATAAATTATCACTTATAAGTATGATTTATCTTTTGATTTACAATTTTCATAGGTGATGTAAATTCTTTCTTTCAGTGGATGGGCGTGCATTACTTATAAAATGAAATGCGGTCAATGACATTGTAAAACACCGTCGTTTATCGTTTAAAACACGGCATTTTGCAATGTCATTGACCGCGTTTGATAATATTGCCGTGCTTTATTATTTTTCCGAATATTGTACTGGGCATTTGGGTAATGTGTTTTCTTGAACACATAAAGAGTTTTTTATTCGTCGTTGTTTCCTTTCATCAATAAAATGTTTTATATTTGCATTATAACGTGAAAACATGTCTATGCTTCAATGCGACATATCCAAACTACTTGATGTAACGTGATGAAGGTAAACGGACGAATCCAACTGTATCCGGTTCTGCGCTTGGTGGTGTTTCTTGTTGTCGGCATAATTGCCGGCAAGGAGCTTTATGGCATTATTTCAGAATGGAGTTGGTACATTGCATTGATCGTTTCGTTTGTGTCGGCAATATGTTTGAAGAAGAATGCCGTAGTGCAGACAGTGACCATATTTGTTACCTTCGTCTTCCTTGGAGGTTGTCTTACATCCATGGAATTGTCGAAAATAAATGTTGAATTACCAAAAGATGAAATAACGTTTGAAGCCGTTGTTATAAGTAGTCCTGTTGTTTCCGGTAAAGTTGTGCGCTGTGATATGTTGGTTTCCAGCATGGAACGGCCGATGAAGGTTAAGGCGAGTTTTTACAGAAATGCCATGGCCGAGGGTATTGCTCCAGGCTCCGGCATTGTAGCATGCGCCAAATTAAGGAAGCCGAGGAATTTTGGCTCCGGAAAATTTGATTATGCCCAATATCTTTTGAATCACGGTTTCTCGGCAACTGTATTTTTATACGTTGACGAATGGTATAGTAAGGCTGTCAGCTTAAATAACTTATCATATATTGAACGAACAAAGATAAAGGCCCTTAAGTTTCGCAACACATTACTTGGGCATTTAAGGCGGTTAGGATTTGACGGACAAGGCTATGCCATATTGGCTGCGATGACTCTGGGCGACCGTATTTCCATGTCAGACAGAATGACGGAAGAATATTCCGTATCAGGTGCTTTGCATGTATTATCATTGTCGGGGCTCCATTTAAGCATAATTTATGCCATGCTGACGATACTGTTCTTTGGGCGTAGCAGGTCTGTAGTGGCCCAGGTGATGATAATATGCGCTATATGGATTTACGTATTTATTGCCGGTTTGCCGGTATCAGCCTTGCGTTCAGCGGTAATGCTGACCATTTATTCTTTTGTCAGTCTCCTTCGTCGTGACCGTATGTCCCTGAATGTTCTTGCCGTAGCCGCAGTTGTTGTGTTAGTTGCAAATCCATTGAATCTTTATGATATAGGATTTCAGATGTCATTCCTGTCCGTGATGTTCATTCTTGTATTTTACGAACCTGTGTATCATATTATGCCTGAATCATTTAAGAAGATACTTATATTAAAATGGATATGGCAGATGACATCAGTTTCTTTTGCGGCTCAGCTTGGTGTTGCACCATTGGTAGCGTTATACTTTGGCCGCTTCTCATGTTATTTCCTGCTGACTAATTTTGTAGTTATACCAGTATCAACGGCTATTCTGTATGGCACAGTTGCCATATTCCTTTCAGGCTATCTGCCATGGTTTCAGGCTTGGCTGTGCAGAGTTTTGACAGAAGTTGTTGACTTCATGAACGCATGTGTATCCTTTGTTGCATCCTTGCCTGGCGCAAGTATTGAAGGCATAAATATCAGTGCTGTGCAAACACTGCTTATATATGTCATCATTTTTTCTGTTTATTTCATAATAAAATATCTGCGCAAGATGGTTTGGATTGTACCATGACTGACAGTTGCTGAAGTCTGTATCAAAATATTTTACAGCATTTAATGCTTGGAAATACAGCGGGAGATAGTGCCAATGTTAATATAAACAGAGTTATCTGCGGATTTTATATTTGCGCGACAGTGATTTATTTTATTATTGGTTTTGTCTTAATGTCTTTATAAGTAAAAGAGATTGCATATATCGTAAATATGCAATCTCTTTTAAAATATGTGTCAGTTGAGGTTTTTCAACGCACAACTTCTTTCTCAATTAATTTAAGCTTCTTCGCTCCAATCTTCCTTAGACTTGCGGATGTAGCTCTTATAACGCAATTTAGCCATGCGCTCTGCTTCTGCGAACAGTTCTTCTGCTTCGTTAGGATAAGCCTTCTTTACAGAGAGATAACGAACCTCGCCCAACAGGAAGTCATGGAACTTACTCCAATCCGGCTCCTTAGAATCGAGTGTAAACGGATTCTTACCCTGCTCAGCAAGTTCGGGATTATATCTCCACAAGTGCCAGTATCCGCATTCAACAGCCTTAGCTTCCTCAGCCTGACTCTTGCCCATACCGCCTTTAGCCTTCAATCCGTGATTGATACAAGGAGCATATGCGATGATGACAGAAGGTCCATGGTATGCTTCAGCCTCACGGATAGCCTTCAAGCACTGTGCGTTGTCTGCGCCCATTGCAATCTGTGCGACATATACATAACCATAAGTTGTTGCCATAAGACCAAGATCTTTCTTGCGTATACGCTTACCCTGAGCTGCAAATTGTGCGATTGCGCCGAGAGGAGTTGCTTTTGACGACTGACCACCTGTATTTGAATAAACCTCAGTATCAAGTACAAGGATATTTACATCCTCACCACTTGCTATCACATGGTCGAGACCTCCGTAACCAATGTCGTAAGAAGCACCGTCACCGCCGATGATCCACTGGCTGCGTTTAACAAGATAGTGATCAAGTGTCTTCAGCTCCTTGCATATCGGACAACCTGCCTCTGCACCTGAAGCGATAAGCGGTTTAAGCTTAGCAGCTGCAGCCTTAGAAGCATCAGCGTCCTCCTTGCCTTCAATCCACTCTTGAGCAGCAGCCTTGAACTCAGCAGGAGTATCATCTTTTGCGATAGCTTCATTGAGCAGTATAGTAACACGCTCTTTCATCTTCTTGTTTCCGAGTACCATTCCCATACCAAACTCGCAGAAGTCCTCAAAGAGTGAGTTGTCAAATGCAGGTCCGTGACCGTCAGCGTTCTTACAGTAAGGCGTTGATGGTATAGAAGCTGAATAAATTGAAGAACAGCCCGTTGCGTTTGCAATCATTTCACGATCACCGAAGAGTTGTGAGATCAACTTCACGTAAGGAGTCTCACCACAGCCGGAACATGCACCAGAGAATTCGAACAGGGGTTGAGCAAACTGAGAATTCTTAACGTTAGACTTAATGTCTACCAAATTTTGTTTGCTTGTAACGTTCTTTACGAGGTAGTCCCAACGGGCAGCTTCTGCGTCATTGCCGGCAAACGGAACCATCGTAAGGGCTTTGCCCTTCTTCGGGTTGCCAGGACAAACATCGGCACAGTTGCCACATCCGAGACAGTCCATAACACTCGGTTCGATAACGAAGTGCATGCCCTTCATTGCTGCAGGAGCCTTCATCTCAAGAGTTGTTCCGTCAAAGCCTTTAAGCTCCTCGTCAGTGAGAACGAACGGACGGATAGCAGCGTGAGGACAAACATATGCACACTTGTTACATTGTATACAGTTTTCTGCATTCCATTCAGGAACAAATGCCTCAACACCACGCTTCTCGTAAGCTGAAGTTCCATTCTCCCATGTTCCGTCAACTGTATCATGCTTTATAAAGTCAGAAACCTTCAAGAGATCACCTGCTTGTGCGTTGATAGGACGAACCAACTCTTTTACAAATGCTGGAGCATCGTCTTCAACTACAGCATCGTCAGGCAGGTTTGCCCATGCCGGATCAACCGTAAGCTGTTTATATTCTCCACCGCGGTCAACAGCTGCATAGTTCTTGTCAACAACGTCCTGACCCTTCTTACCGTATGACTTAACGATAAATTTCTTCATCTGTTCAACGGCGAGGTCTGTTGGGATGACACCTGTTATGCGGAAGAATGCACTTTGGAGAATTGTATTGGTACGGTTGCCAAGGCCTATCTCTTGTGCAATTTTTGTTGCGTTAATATAATATACGGTAATATTATTCTGTGCGAAATAACGTTTAACCTTATTCGGGATGAAGTTTACAAGCTCTTCACCTTCAAAAATAGTATTCAGAAGGAATGTTCCGTTCTTCTGTAAACCACGAGTTACATCGTACATATGCAGATAAGCCTGTACGTGGCATGCAACGAAATTCGGAGTGTTTACTAAATATGTACTGCGAATAGGCGTGTCACCGAAACGAAGGTGTGAACATGTGAAACCGCCTGATTTCTTTGAGTCATATGAGAAATATGCTTGGCAGTGCTTGTCAGTGTTGTCGCCGATGATCTTGACAGAGTTCTTGTTTGCTCCTACGGTACCGTCCGCTCCAAGGCCATAGAATTTAGCTTCAAACATTCCTTCTCCGCCGAGAGCCATTTCCTCAACCTTCGGAAGTGAGGTGAACGTCACGTCATCAACTATACCCAAGGTAAAGTGGTTCTTCGGCTCGTTCAATTTCAAATTGTTGAATACAGAGATTATTTGTGCCGGAGTTGTATCGTTAGAACCAAGACCATAACGTCCTCCTACAATGAGAGGCTTATTTTCAACATCATAGTAAGCACTCTTAACGTCAAGATATAGAGGTTCTCCCTCTGCGCCTGGCTCTTTTGTTCTGTCAAGAACTGCTATGCGCTTAACAGTTGCGGGAACAGATGCCAGCAAATGTTTAACAGAGAACGGACGATAGAGATGAACTGAAATCATACCTACTTTCTCTCCGTTCTTATTCAGGTAGTCAATAGCCTCACGTGCAGCTTCTGTTGCAGAACCCATAAGTATAATCATACGGTCAGCGTCTTCTGCACCATAATATGAGAACAAGTGATATTCACGTCCTGTAATCTTGCTGATTTCACCAAGATAGTGCTCAACAACTTCAGGTACTTTATCATAATATTCATTGCTTGCCTCACGATGTGTGAAGAATGTTTCAGGATTCTCTGCTGTACCGCGTGTAACAGGACGCTCAGGTGACAACGCACGGTCACGGAAACGCTTTACATCATCCATGTCAACTAACGGAGCGATATCTTCCTGCTCAAGCAATTCAATCTTATGATATTCATGAGATGTGCGGAAACCATCAAAGAAGTTGAGGAAAGGAACGCAAGTCTTAAGAGATGCGAGGTGCGCTACAGCTGTAAGGTCCATTACTTCTTGTACAGAACCTTCACAGAAGAGTGCGAAACCTGTTTGGCGGCAAGCCATTACGTCCTGGTGATCACCGAAAATACAAAGAGAATGAGATGCCAGTGTACGTGCCGAAACATCAAAAACGCAAGGCAAAAGTTCGCCGGCAATCTTATACATGTTAGGTATCATAAGGAGCAATCCCTGTGAAGCTGTGAATGTAGTGGTAAGTGCTCCAGCCTGAAGAGAACCATGAACAGCACCTGCCGCACCAGCCTCAGATTGCATTTCTTGAACGAAAACGGTCTGACCGAAGAGGTTTTTGCGTCCTTTTGCGGCCCACTCGTCAACATGTTCCGCCATTGGAGATGACGGAGTGATAGGGTAAATGGCTGCAACCTCGCTGAACATATAGCTTATGTGTGCGGCTGCTTCATTACCATCACATGTGATAAACTTTTTTTCTTTAGCCATTTTAATAAAACATTAATGTTAGTGTATCTTGTTAGTTTAATATAAAAATCCGAATAGCCATAGCGGAATTTGGTTGTCCTTGCCTATTTCCGTGTTGTATCTTGCATATATTGTATCTGGATTCATGCGTATTTTACCACATTTGGTTGCATCGCAAATCCTGAATTTTCGTTTTTCATCTATAATATAGTAGTTGTCTTTGTTGCTTTGGTTTACGATGTGGTCTTTCCATAGCGAGTTGACGAAAAACGTTTCCATAACATTTTGCTGTTCAGCCCTTATCGGATAAATGGCATACATAAGGTTCGGATTATGCATCATTACCTTGCTTGGCTTTTTCGGAAATGTTTGCCCAACAGGATATATTACATTTATCAATCTTGCTTCTGCAAGGTATTTAATGTAATTCATCACTGTCGCACGGCTTGTCTCAATGTTATTTGCCAGTTGGCTTACGTTGGGAGCTTTTGGGCCGTCAAGCGCCAGAAGGTAAAACAGCTTTTTTATTTTTGTAAGATATTTAAGTTCTATCTGCTTGATTAACAGGATGTCAACTTCCGTCATCATGTTCATCGTTTTAAGCAGATTTTCCGAGAAATTACGGTTCTCAAGAAAGAAAGGATAAAACCCATGATGCAAATATAATGGAAAATATTTGTTCGGAGACACTTCCGGTAATATTTGTCTCGTTATATGCTCGTGGTTATGCACAATTTCCTCAAGTGTGTATGAATGGAAATGGGTTCCTGCTGTAAGATTGAGAAATTCGCGAAAGGAAAATCCTCTCAGATTATAGCTTTTTACAATTCCGCTTAGTTCTGGGTTTTCTTCCTTCAGGCGCATAACACTACTACCGGTAAAAACAATCTTCAGCTCCGGATTCTGGTCATGACACAATCTTAATTCATGGCTCCAATTGGGTTCCTTGAATACTTGGTCTATTAGTAAAACTCTACCGCCTGTCTTGCAAAACTCATTCGCAAAATCTGCTATTCCTCGGCCTTGAAAATAAAAATTGTTCATATTTACATATAAACAACGTCTGTCTGTCGGGGAAAAATGCTCTTTTGCGTATTGAAGAAGGAATGTCGTCTTTCCAACACCACGAGTGCCTTTAATGCCGATAAGCCTGTCTGACCAATCGATTTCGTCCATCAATTGACGTCGTACAGGGGCATTAGTGTGTTCTACTAAATAAGTATGGGTGCGAAAGAAAGCTTCCATTCTTTTTCAATTTGTTTTCTTTTGCAAAGATAGCATTTTATTCTTTATTTGCAAACCATGCTTTGCAAAAACTCGTATTTTTTTATTATTTTTGCATAAGCTGGCGGGTTATGCCAGCTGCTATGTGAGGAATTTCCTGTATTTATTATTACAGAATCTGCACAAATAAAAGCTAACTTCGTTAAAAAATTATTTTGCACTTCTCTATGTTTACACTATCTTTGCACCAATCAATAATTTTGTTGAAGTGAAATTACATATCTTTAATCCGGAACATGACATGGCGCTTGCGGCGGACAAGGCATATTTTACATTGCCGCATGCCATACAGGAATTTAAGGTAAATCTTGGATTCCTTCCTGCATTATGGGCTGGTGAAGGCGATTTGATACTTGTCGACGATGTGTATTATGCTATTAAGGCTCTGTCGCAAATAGGCAAACGGCATGCTGACGTACTTTTCGTTACTGCAAATGACTTGAGGCATTTGGTGTTTTCTGCCATTGAGCCATGGGGATGGGACAAAGCCGTCAGACAACAGCTGTCTGATGCCGGCGTAAATCCGGATGTCTTGCCCGCCGACGACACATTGGAATATATACGTAATTTATCCGACAGACGGCAAACGTGTGCCTTGCTTCCGGTTTTGCGTAAGGATATAAAGGACATCACTTGTGGTGAAAGTTTCTATTACAAGAATATTGACGCTGTAAATGACTCATTACGTAAATATGGAAAAATAGTAGTCAAGGCACCGTGGAGTAGCAGTGGTCGTGGGGTACGATACATTGAGCGTTGCATTACACCGTCGGTTGACGGATGGATTAGAAAGGTAATAGAACGCCAAGGGGGCATTTCCGTTGAGCCGTACTACAAGAAGGTAAAAGATTTTGCAATGGAATTCTATTCTTATGGCAATGGCAGAGTTGATTATCGCGGCCTGTCTTTGTTCAGGACTGGTGGAAGTAACTATACGGGAAGCATTATTGCGTCAGAGTTGGAAAAATCTCACATGATGAGCGAGTTTTTGTCTTTATCCCTTATTGATAATATAGTTGAACGGCTTAAGACTTATTTTTCCACAAGTTTCTTTAAATGTTACAAGGGACCGCTTGGTGTCGATATGATGATAGTGGTAAAAGATGGCGGATGCGGTTACTTACTTCATCCATGCGTGGAAATAAATGTAAGACGCACAATGGGGCATGTCGCAAATTCATTCGGTACTGACATTACTGACCCGACCCAGTTGATGCACATAATCCATGATGTCAATTACAAGTTGAAATTTGATTATATAGAGAATAACTTTGTCAAGGTGTTATAGAAAAGTCTGTTCGTGTGTCCAAGAAACGGGCTGATTTTCAAACGCACTATAAATTAAAACAAACCAAAATAATATTTCCAAGTATGAAAAAACAAATTTTGTTGGCATTGGCCTTCTTACCTATTATTGCCAATGCACAGTACAAGTCAGAGGTATGGTGCCCGGATAATGGCGACGGCACTTACACCAATCCCGTGATTAATGCCGACTATAGTGATCCAGACGCATGTGTTGTGGGCGAGGATTACTATCTTACGGCAAGTTCGTTTAACTGTATTCCCGGTCTGCCCATCCTTCATTCGAAGGATTTGGTGAACTGGGAGATAATCGGGCATGCGCTAAAGACGCAATATCCCACCGAGGTGTTCGACTTGCCGTCGCACGGAAACGGGGTGTGGGCGCCGAGCATTCGTCACCATAACGGTGAGTTCTATATCTATTGGGGTGACCCCGACCGTGGCGTGATGATGGTCAAGACGAAAGACCCAGCCGGTAATTGGGAGGAGCCTGTATGCGTTATACCGGGCAAGGGCATGATAGACACAACTCCGCTTTGGGACGATGACGGCCGTTGCTATCTTACATATGCTTATGCGAACAGCCGTTCGCGCTTTGCTTCGGTCATCGTTGTGCGTGAGCTGTCTGCCGACGGAACGAGGGCGATAGGCGACCCTGTAATCGTATTTGACGGTAACGGAACGGAAAACAGAACGTGCGAGGGACCTAAGTTCTACAAGCGCAACGGCTGGTACTGGATTATGTTCCCGGCGGGCGGCGTGCCTACGGGCTTCCAGGTGGCAATGAGGGCAAAGCATCCGTTCGGCCCGTACGAGAGCAAGACCGTGCTGGCTCAGGGTAAGAGTAGCGTTAACGGCCCGCACCAAGGCGCATGGATACATACGCAATATGGCGAGGACTGGTTCCTGCATTTCCAGGACAAGGGATGTTACGGGCGTGTAGTGCATTTGCAGCCTGTTACGTGGAAGGACAACTGGCCTGTAATGGGCGTCGACAAGGACGGGGATTATTGCGGAGAACCTGTCATTACGTACCGTAAGCCCAAGACTTCGCAGGTATGGCCGATACAGAATCCGGTTGAGAGCGACGAATTCAACGAGCCAAGGATGGGGTTGCAATGGCAGTGGCACGCAAACTACAACCAGATGTTCGGCATGCCTACTGCGTTTGGTAAGTTCAGAATATATACGCACAAGTTAAGCGATAACTATGTAAACCTTTGGGAGGTGCCCAACCTGCTGCTGCAGAAGACGCCGGCCGACAAGTTTACCGCTACGGCTAAACTGCGCTTCACGTCAAAGGACCAGAACCAGTTTGGCGGGATTGTCATGATGGGACTCGACTACTCGGCATTGGTGGTGAAAAGGGTGGGGGACGCCTTCCAGCTACAGCAGTTGACGTGCCGCAATGCCGACAAGGGCAAGGCTGAGACCGTGAAGGTAATAGCCACGCTTGAACCTACGGCGGCTGACAAGATTGATTACCAACCGGGCATACATGAGGATATATACATGCGCATGTCGGTAGACAACGGCAAGTGCAGCTTCTCGTACAGCCTTGACGGCAAGAAGTTCAAGCCGGCCGGCGACGAGTTTACCATGCGTGAGGGCAAATGGATTGGCGCTAAGATTGGTTTCGTGGCCGCCGAGCCTGCCGGGAAGGCAAACCGTGGCTGGATAGACGCTGACTGGTTCCGCGTGACGAAGTGACGCGGCGTAGGATATAAAGTTCTTAAGAGGGAAGGCAGGTGCCTTTCCTCTTTTATTTTACCGTTGCCATAGCTGTGTACGTTTGTAAACACTGTTCGACTGGAAAGTTTCAAAACGTCATATAGGAAAGTTAATGCTTTCAGCGCAATCTGGAAAAGGATTTCTGGAAAATGCCATGCAGACTTAGCAAAACGACTCTTCTGTTTGTAAAGAATTATTTATTAAATATAGTAAGCTATGCTTTCTCATCGAGAAAACTATCTTTCCTCAATGAAAAAGCTATCTTCTCTCAACGAGAAAGCATAGCGGACTCAACGAAAAACATGGCTTTTCTGAACAAAAAAGGCCGTTTTTCGTTGCACAAAAACTATTCTGGGTGTGTAACCGTAAGTAGTTCAACGAATTACGGTTGCACACCCAGAATTGGCGTATTTAAGTCTGACGGAAAGAAAATTTTGGCCGCGCCCTTTCTACAGCGTCAACGTTTTTCAATGTGTAAGCAGTTTGGCCCGATTCGTGTACAATGTGTAATCCCGAGCGCAGGCGTTACGTGATACGCCCGCGCAGGTAACTGTGGCTCAGGAGCGGGCGTCCGTGGCACGGTTGGTGCCCGTCTCCTTCTCGATGAAATACCGCGGGCGTCCCTTGCTCTCGATGTATATCTTGCCCACGTATTCGCCTATTATGCCGCACGCAAGCAGCACCACGCCGCCGATAAACCACACCGAGACAAGCAGTGACGTCCATCCCTGTATCGTGGTGCCGTTGAAATATTCAACAAGGGCGTATATTATCACGCCCAAGGCGATGAGGATGAATACGAGCCCGAGGTATGTTATAAAGCGCAGCGGGCGGGTGGAGAACGACGTTATGCCGTCTACGGCAAAGCTGAACATCTTGGCCAGCGGATATTTTGACGTGCCGGCGAAACGGGCCTTGCGGTCGTAATACACGAATGCTGACGGAAATCCGAGCGAGGCCACCATCCCCCTGAGGAACAGGTTACGCTCGGGAAACGACACGAGGGCCTGCAGCGTGCGCCGGCTCATCAAGCGGTAGTCGGCGTGGTTGTACACGACATGGCCGCCGAGCACGTTCATCAGCTTGTAAAACATGAGCGCCGTGGTCCGCTTAAAGTAGGTGTCCGTATCTCGTTCCTTGCGCACGCCGTACACAATGTCTACTCCGGCGTTGTACAGCCCGACCATCTTCGGTATCACGGTCTCGTCGTCCTGTAGGTCGGCATCTATCGATACGGCCGCGTCGGCATGCTCGGCAGCCCACTCGAGGCCTGCCCATAACGCGTGTTGATGCCCCCGGTTGTGTGACAGCTTGAGACCTGCCACTTTATTGTCAGCGCCCGAGAACTGTTCAATAAGGCTCCATGTAGAGTCACGACTGCCGTCGTCAACATACAATATAATGCCATCGTCGATGCTCCCGGACGCCGTCATGTCATCCAATATGCCACAAAGGCGCTTCGTGGTCTCTGGCAATACGGCCTCTTCGTTATAACATGGTACAATTATCGCAAGCTTCATACTCTTTTTCTTTTACATTTTTGATGTAAAAACGCTTATCCTTTACCTCTTATTGCGTGACCTGTCGTAAATCTGGTAAAGGTGTAGCATTTTCTTGTCGTCGCAACTTTTATGCTTGAAGTCTACCACTTCCGTAACGGAATAATCAGGATACGTCTCCTTGAATGCCTCAATATCGTCATTGCCAGACAGCATGTAGCCGCTCTTGGGCATGGCAGCCTCGAAAGGCACAACTCTGTCGTTCATGTAGAAATTGATGGTAAACGATCGCATCGGGTCACCTGCTGCACTCTGCGGACGGTACGAATACACCGTGCCATCGCCCACTATGCTGTTCAATTTCATGGCTACGGGCTTGTCCGACTTAGTGTTAAGCACTATTGGCTGGAAGAAGCCGTCAAGCGACATGAATATCGCGATGACAATACCAAGCATTGAATACACTTGGCGTATGCTGTCGCTCTTCCTTGATTTCCAGAACAGTAAGGCGGCTATAACCGGCAATAATATAATTATTATGTCGGTTATTCCAATACCGGCAGTCTCCAACGCCCTCATTTGCGCAATGTTCTCGGATGCGTGTTTGCCTGAAAATATTGTCTCTGGCACAATTCCCGCCCTTACAGCCACAAACAACGCAAGCAACGCTATATATATACCGGACAGCGTATATCCGAATGAGCGTATTATCCTTGAGTGGTTTTTGGCAAGATATATTATGTATTCGGCAAGGAAATAGGCAATAAACGGATATATGGGCAACAGGTAGACGCTACGCTTGCTCTTGGGAATGCAATAGAAAATAAATATTATTACTATGCTCAACAATGAGAACAATCTTGTGTCATCCATTGATTTTATATAGTCAACAAGCCTGTTCCACCATGATTTCAACGTCCCTTCAGGCTTCTTGTATTTCAAGACGAACAACGACATCACCACCAGCAACGTGTAAGGCAGATACCCTGACAAGACGGTAATGACATTATAGTAGGCCGGATTTTCGTGAGATGAGTATGACATCTTGCCTAAGAAGCGCAGCACGTTCTCTTCGTATACCAACTGCATGAAGGTATCTCCGCCTTGCATATATGCTGCTACGTACCAACACGCTGGGATAACGCATGAAGGAAGTGCCAAAAGCGCAAAAGCATAGAGCAACTTTACAAACCTGTAACCACGTATTAAAAGGAATACGGCAGTAACAAGGCATGGCAGAACTATGCCCACCGGCCCTTTGGTCAAGAAAGCTGCACTCATGCAAAGTATAGCCACAACAGGCACTCCACGCAACCCTTTTTCACCCCATTTATATAGTTGATAAAGAGAAATCACCATTAATGCGCTCAGCAGCATGTCCACACGGCAGTTGGTACCTGCACGGTGAACCTCAAAACTTGTAATGGCTACAAGGCATGCGATGAGGGCAATTTGTGGCGTACTCCTTTTTTCGTAGAACTTGAAGCCGACAAGAGTCATTGCGATGAGTGCCAATGCAGAGGGCAACCGTGACGTAAATTCGGACACATATCCCTGGAACAGAGAGAAAAATGCTATGCACCAATGGAAAAACGGCGGTTTATAGGCAATATCCACACCATTATTTATAGGCAGAATCCAATTACCGTATTTCAGCATTGACACTGCGACTATAGCCTCGCGTGGCTCACCTTTCGTATTGAAGAGAGCGTTACCGAGAAAAATGATTAACGACAGGATACAGATTACAAGTAAAATCCAAATGTACCGGTTATCTTGCTTTCTCATGTAAGTTGTTTTTTATTGTTTAAATTATTGCTTTTCGCTTTTTTATTAACAACATGCAAAGTTACGTAAATAATATTGTGAATTTATTGATGTTTACTTACCAAGTCCGTGATTTAACTAATTTTAATGCATGTGCGCACGGATTTCAATGCCGCATAAACCGCTTTAAATGGGGTGGAACTATATGCCTGTTTTTCAAAAGGCCGTCTTTGGGCTTGTAAAAGATGGCCTTTTAGAACGCGAAAAGCCATCTTTCATAAGCCGAAAGGCGGCTTTTCGGAATTAAGCCTCACAACACTTGAACAGAATAACGAAAGATGCATTTATATATAAAGGTATTAGCAAGCAACAATCCGATTCCGACCGAAACCCATGAATACACCTTATTAATTATATAGAAGTATGGGCAGGATAACATATTGCCACGATTGACAACGTAATCAAGATGCAGATATTATACTATACGTTTGTTTTTCATATAAAAAACAGACACACATAATGCTGCTTTTCTATAAAAATAAATTCAGCCAAACAGCAGTTATTCCATAAAAATCCGGCCGTACGGATATTTAAAGGGATAATAAGTGCAAACTCTATATTGCATTTTCAGATTTGTATGAATTATTCCCAAAAACATGTTTGTAGTGTTCTAAACTTACATGAGATAAACAAATGAAAGGAAAAACAAACTTTATCGCTGCATATGTAAATCATATTACACGAAAAGGTCCTTCTTTATGACATATTGTTTAATATCAACGGCAATTATACAGATTAAGAACTCTTTATTTTTTTACTTAATTTAAGATTATAAGTCTACCATATTATAAAATATTTTTTGTAATTTTGCGCTCGGAAAAAGAAAAAAACTTATGGTTCAGGCCATTTGAGATATTCATGCATAAAAGTGCAGGTACTGCGAAAAGAGGTATATTGTTTAAGGATATTATTTTAACCCTTTAAAATAAACAAAAAGATGATTAAAATTGGTATTAACGGTTTTGGCCGTATCGGTCGTTTCGTTTTCCGTGCTTCTCTCGAAGAGGCTAACAAGAATGACGTCGTTGTTGTAGGTATCAACGACCTTCTGCCTGTTGACTACATGGCTTACATGCTGAAGTATGATACAATGCACGGCCAGTTCGACGGCACAATTGAGGCTGACGTTGAGAAGAACGAGCTTATCGTAAACGGCAACCACATCCGCGTTACAGCTGAGAAGGACGCTGCTAACCTGAAGTGGGACGAAATCGGCGCTGAATATGTTGTTGAGTCTACTGGTCTTTATCTGACTATGGACCGCGCTGAGAAGCACCTCCAGGCAGGCGCTAAATATGTAGTTCTCTCTGCTCCTTCAAAGAAGGGCGAGGACGGCCGTCAGGCTGACATGTTCGTATGCGGTGTAAATACTGACACATACGCAGGCCAGACAATCGTTTCTAATGCATCTTGCACAACTAACTGCTTGGCTCCTATCGCTAAGGTTCTGAACGATAAGTTCGGTATCGAGAACGGTCTTATGACAACTGTTCACTCTACAACCGCTACACAGCGTACCGTTGACGGTCCGTCATTGAAGGACTGGCGTGGTGGCCGTGCTGCTTCTGGCAACATCATCCCGTCTTCTACAGGTGCTGCTAAGGCTGTAGGCAAGGTTATTCCTGAACTGAACGGCAAGCTGACAGGTATCTCTATGCGCGTTCCGACTCTGGACGTTTCTGTAGTAGACCTGACCGTAAACCTGAAGAATCCTGCAACTAAGGAGGATATCTGCAAGGCTATGAAAGAGGCTTCTGAAGGCGAACTGAAAGGTATTCTCGGATACACTGAGGACAAGGTTGTTTCTTCTGACTTCCTCGGCTGCCCGCTGACATCTATCTTCGACGCAGACGCAGGTGTTTACCTGACAGACAAGTTCGTAAAGGTTGTTTCTTGGTATGACAACGAGATTGGTTATTCTCACAAGGTAATCGACCTCATTAAGATCATGAAGAAGCACAACGGCTAATCATTAATTTGATTGATATATTAAAAATAAACCGTCCGATACTTGTCGGACGGTTTATTTTTTGTAAATTTGCAGGTGATAGAAATTATGCTGTTCCAGTTTTAAATCTTTATCCTTATATTAAATAATGTGTAAAATGATAACCATACTCGGACCTACCGCATCAGGCAAAACCACTTTGGCTGCCATGCTGGCGGCTGAGCTTGGCGCGGAAATAATAAGCGCCGACAGTCGTCAAGTGTATCGAAGAATGGATATCGGAACGGGTAAGGATCTGGCAGACTACATCGTCGGTGGAAAAATCATCCCGTATCACCTTATTGATATTGTAGAACCTGGTACAAAATACAATTTATTTGAATATCAGAAAGACTTTATAGCTGCATATAATGACATAGCGGAAAGAAAGAAGATACCAATTTTATGCGGAGGAACAGGATTATATATCGAAGCAGTCCTTAACGGTTACAACCTCGTGCCCGTGCCTGAAGATAAAGAATTACGCCATAGTCTGAGCTGCAAGTCTATTGATGAGTTGAAGGATATACTTATATCACTAAAAAACGAGAACGGCTCAAACATGCATAATACAACGGATGTAGATACCGTAAAACGGGCAATAAGGGCAATCGAAATAGAAAATTATTACAAGGAACATCCTGAACTATCCGCAAGAAAGGCTGAAAAGATTGAGTCTACCATAATAGGCATAGACATAAACCGTGACGAAAGAAGACGTAAAATAACCGAGCGACTCAAGCAACGGCTTGAGAACGGCATGATTTACGAAGTAAAAAGCTTGCTTGATGAAGGAATAAATCCCGTCGACCTTATTTATTATGGCCTTGAATATAAATATGTCACGGAATACCTTATCGGCAAATTGACTTACGAGACAATGTTCCGTTCTCTTGAAATAGCCATACATCAATTTTCAAAACGTCAGATGACCTGGTTCAGGGGGATGGAAAGACGTGGTTTTAAGATACATTGGATTAGCGCGGATATGTCTTTAAAAGACAAGGTTGAATGTGTGAAAGCTATCTATAAAAAAGAATGTGAAGTTTCAGGCAAATTACAATAGAGAGAATAATATGGCAATAGCAAATTCACGTTGGGGTATTTTATACTGTCCCAAGCACGGGCAGTCAAGCTCGATGAAAAGATGGAGCAAGATTGAGAGCTGCCTGCTGGAACAGAACATAGAGTTTGACTTTGTACAAAGCGAAAGACAGGCAAGTGTAACCAGGCTTGTCAATATGTTGATAAACAATGGATACAAGACAATTATTATTGTAGGCGGAGATTCTGCTCTAAACGACGCGGCGAATTGTCTTATGTCCGTTGATAAGGATATTCGTGACTCAATTGCCTTGGGACTTATACCGAACGGGGTAATGAATGACTTTGCGCATTATTGGGGTTTTAAGGAAAATGACATTGAACAAACCGTAAGATGGCTTAAGGAACGTAGGGTAAGGAAAATCGATCTTGGTTGCATTCGATATACAAATAAGAAAAACGAGAAGTGCCATAGATATTTCCTTAATTGTGTAAATATAGGTTTGATATCATCAATGATGAACATGAGGCAACAAACAAGACGCTTATTTGGTTCAAGAACTTTATCGTTTATCGGGTCTATGGCCATGATGATGTTCCAAAGATTGGATTACAAGATGAATATCAAGATAAATTCGGACGTGATAGACCGCAAGGTGATGACGGTATGCATTGGTAATGCCGCCGGCTACGGACAAACTCCCAATGCTGTACCGTATAATGGCTTATTGGACGTATCCGTGGTTTATCACCCTGAAATGACGCAATTGTTTGAAGGTTTTTATTTACTAATAACAGGAAAATTCCTAAACCACCACAGCGTACATCCGTATCGTACAAACGAAGTAGTCGTCAACGAGGCAGTAAAGGCATTGGTCAGTGTAGACGGAAGGCTGATGAGAACTCCGGTTGGCGCATATAAAATAGCAGTGGAACAAGAAGTCCTGAATTTTTTGATACCAATGTAACTTATATATTCCAATTGAATAAAGGTGTCGGCGCAAACGTTTGACACCTTTATTTTTATGTTATTACTAATACTATATTGTCTTTTTCTACAAATTTATTATGCGAAGTCTATATTTGGGCGAAAAAGTGAATGTTTTGTTTGGCTGTAAAAAATAAAATTATTACCTTTGAAAGGTCGTTAAGGTAAAAGCGTTGCTTATACTCTTAATTGATTATATTTTTAGAGAGAAACGTTAAATCTTGTAATTATACCATGAGTTATCTAAAATTTGAAAAAACTCTGATGACGAACCTGGAAGAGTCTCTTTCAAGGGAATTGTTACGTACAAACCGTTCCGGAGCTTATTCTTGTTCTACAATCGTAGATTGTAATACAAGTAAGTATCACGGACTCTTAGTAGTGCCGGTTCCGGAGATGGATGACGACAATCATGTATTGCTTTCTTCCTTGGATGTCACCGTTATCCAACATGGCGCGGAGTTCAACTTGGGATTGCATAAATACCAAGGGAACAATTACAGTCCCAAAGGACATAAGTATATCCGTGAGTTTAATTGTGATAAAGTACCGACAACAGTATACCGTGTTGGCGGTGTTTTGTTAAAAAAGGAGGTTGTATTCCAACACTATGAAAACAGAATCTTGATTCGTTACACTCTGATGGATGCACACAGTGAGACAATATTGAGATTCAAACCATTCCTGGCCTTCAGGAGCGTAAGGCAGGTAACACACGAAAACAGTACGGCCAGTAGGGAATATCACAGCGTAGACAATGGCATAAAGACCTGCATGTACGCCGGATATCCAGATTTATACATGCAATTCAGCAAAACGAATGAATTTAAGTTTACTCCTGACTGGTACCGAGGCATTGAATATCCGAAAGAACAAGAGTGTGGTTATGCATACAATGAAGATTTGTATGTACCAGGGTATTTTGAAATGAACATTAAAAAAGGCGAAAGTATCGTTTTCGCCGCCTCTACGTCGGAGATCAAGACAAGTACACTGAAGCATTTATTTGAAAAAGAGGTTGAAGACCGTGCGCCTCGTGATAATTTCTTCCATTGTTTGGTAAATGCTGCCCATCAGTTCCATAATAGAACAAGCAAAGACGAACGTTATATTCTTGCCGGATATCCTTGGTTTAAATGTAGGGCACGTGATACATTTATTTCTCTTCCGGGTTTAACCTTGTCTATTGATGAGCAAGATTATTTCGAACTCGTAATGAAAACAGCTGAAAGAAGTTTGCGCGAGTTTATGGAAAATAAGCCCCAAACAGGAAAAATAACGGAAATTGAACAGCCTGACGTCTTGTTGTGGGCTATTTGGGCAATCCAGCAATATGCTAAGGCAACAGGAGATGATAAATGTCTTAGCATGTATGGTAAACTTGTGAAAGATATCCTTATATATATAATAGATGGAAAACATCCCAACCTTAAACTCAACGAAAACGGTTTACTCTATACAGATGGACGCAATAAGCCAGTAACATGGATGAATTCGACTATAAACGGGAAACCGGTTGTACCAAGAACGGGATATATAGTAGAATTCAATGCTCTTTGGTACAATGCGTTGAAATTCGGAGCAAAACTTGCGACATTGAAAGGGAATGAAGCCAAAGTAGCAGAATGGGAAAAGATAGCTGAACTATGCAAACAGTCATTCGTTTCAACGTTCATGAATGACTATGGTTATTTATTCGATTATGTTGACGGCAATATGATGGATTGGAGTGTCAGGCCAAACATGATATTTCCTGTGGCTTTCGATTATTCTCCCTTATCACAAGACCAAAAGAAAAGCGTTCTTGACGTCTGCACTCGAGAGCTTCTCACACCAAAAGGTCTGCGTTCATTATCTCCCAAAAGCGGAGGATATAATCCGATGTATGTAGGTGCTCAACGTGATTATGCATACCATCAAGGTACAGCATGGCCATGGTTAGGAGGTTTCTATATGGAGGCATGCCTTAAACTATATAAGCGTACACGATTAAGCTTTATTGAGCGACATATGGTAGGTTATGAGGATGAGATGCTGATAAATTGTCTTGGAACTATACCTGAGTTGTCTGACGGTAATCCGCCATTCCGTGCACGTGGAGCAATATCTTTTGCGATGAATGTCGCTGAAATCCTGAGAACCTTGAATCTTCTTGAAAAATATTCATACATAAAATAGGAGGAGGAACAATATGAAAGTATTAATGTTTGGTTGGGAGTATCCTCCTCATATTCTTGGAGGATTAGGAACCGCAAGTTATGGTATAACCAAGGGATTAGCCGAACAGGGCGACATGGAAATAACTTTCTGTTTACCCAAACCTTGGGGCGATGAAGATAAAAGCTTCCTTAATATCATTGCCATGAATGCCGTGCCAATCGTCTATCGTGACGTTGACTACGACTATGTGAAAAGCCGTATTGGAAATGTAATAAGTCCGGAATTGTATTACAAAATGCGTGACCACATTTATGCTGACTTCAATTACATGTTGGTCAATGATTTGGGTTGCATTGAATTTTCCGGAAAATATATGGACAATCTCCACAGCGAGATAAACAATTATTCAATTGTAGCAGGTGTAGTTGCCCGTCAACAGGAGTTTGATATTATACATGCACATGACTGGCTTACATATCCAGCCGGTATCCATGCCAAGAAAGTGAGTGGCAAGCCGTTATGCATTCATGTACACGCAACGGATTTTGACCGTAGCCGCGGACATGTTAATCCAACCGTTTATTCTATTGAAAAAGACGGAATGGATAACGCAGATTGCATAATGTGCGTGAGTGAACTAACAAGACAAACTGTAATTAACCAGTATCATCAAGATCCGCGTAAATGCTTTACTGTCCATAATGCCGTTTATCCTTTGCGGCAAGAGTTGCAGGACATTCCACGACCAGATCATACGAACAAAGAAAAAATCGTTACGTTCTTAGGCCGTATAACGATGCAAAAGGGACCTGAATATTTTGTTGAAGCCGCCAATATGGTGCTTCACCGTACAAGAAATGTCCGTTTTTGCATGGCTGGAAGCGGAGATATGATGGATGCCATGATTTATTTGGCTGCCGAACGTGGCATTGCGGACCGTTTCCATTTCCCAGGTTTTATGAGAGGAAAACAAGTATATGAATGCTTGAAAGACTCAGATGTATATGTAATGCCGTCTGTTAGTGAACCTTTCGGAATATCACCGTTGGAAGCAATGCAATGCGGAACGCCGACCATTATATCAAAACAAAGTGGTTGTGCAGAAATATTAACCAACTGCATAAAAGTTGATTATTGGGACATACACGCCTTGGCTGATTCAATCTATTCTATCTGCCACAACGACAGCTTGTTCAATTATCTCCAGACCGAAGGTAAGCGAGAGGTAGACCAAATAACATGGGAAAAAGTCGGATTGTGGATCCGTGAACTTTATGAGCGCACACTCGGATTAAGAAAATAAAAAGCGGCGCAGATAATTTATAGTAAATATCAATAACTTTAAGTAATACTACAATGAAAACAATATGTTTGTATTTTGAAATACACCAGATTATACATCTTAAACGCTATCGTTTTTTTGACATAGGTACAGACCACTATTATTATGATGACTACGAGAATGAACGCAGCATTAGCGATATTGCTGAACGTTCATATATGCCCGCTTTGGATGCATTTCTCGAAATGATAAAGAATAATGGTCAATATTTTAAAGTGGCATTCTCTATTTCAGGAGTTGGATTGGAACAACTTGAAATGCATGCTCCACAAGTAATCTCAAAGCTGCAAGAATTGAATGAGACGGGCTGTGTGGAATTCCTGGCAGAACCGTATTCACATGGCCTCTCTTCTCTTGTCAACGAAACGACTTTTGCTGAGGACGTTAAAAAGCAAGCCGCAAAGATGCAGGAATATTTCGGTAAAAAACCGACAGTCCTCAGAAATTCATCATTAATCTATAGTGATGACATTGGTGGCCAAGCCGCTGCTATGGGCTTTAAAGGCATGCTCACTGAAGGTGCCAAGCACGTTTTAGGATGGAAATCTCCTCATTATGTATATAATTGTGCGATAGCTCCAAACCTTAAACTATTGTTAAGGGATGTAGACTTGAGTGACGATATAAGTCTACGTTTCAACAACAGCGATTGGGACGGGTATCCATTATTTGCGGATAATTACGTTAATAGAATTGCGGCATTGCCTGATAATGAGCAGGTTATAAACATTTTTATGGAATTGTCTGCATTAGGTATTGCCCAACCTCTTTCTTCAAATATCCTTGACTTTATCAAAGCATTACCGCATTTTGCAAAAGAAAAGGGTATTACGTTCTCTACCCCGACTGAAATATGTTTGAAGATGAACAGCGTTGGCAATCTTGATGTTCCTGATACATTGTCATGGGTTGACGAAGAGCGTGACGTAAGTTCTTGGCTAGGCAATCCGATGCAACGTGAAGCATTTAACAAATTATACAGCGTGGCTGACCGTGTACGCATAGCCAACGACCCGCGTATTAATCTGGATTGGGATTATCTGCAGGCAAGCAATAACTTCCGTTTCATGACAACCAAGCCGTCAAATGTGGGGCTTGACCGCGGCATTTACAGTTCACCATTTGATGCTTTTACAAATTATATGAACATTCTTGGTGATTTCATAAATCGTGTCAATTCATTATATCCTGAAGAAATTGATAATGATGAACTTAACTCGTTGTTAACAACCATTAAGAATCAAGGTGATGAAATTGAGATGAAGGATAAGGAAATAGTCCGCCTCAAGGCAAAAGTTGAAAAGATGCAGAATGCCGAAATAAAATTGAAGGCAAAAATCGAGAAAACCAAGTCTCCTTCAACTCGTAAAACATCATCAAAGTCTACTGTCGCAAAGGCACAAGAAAAAAGCGAAGACGCAAAGCCTGAATAATAGAACTTAATATGATCAGAACCCGATCGGCGTATTGTCATCCAGGCAGTACGCCGGTTTTGTTATTTCAAATACCAGTGACATAATAAATCGTATCATCTTTGTGAAAGCCTTAAATCCTTGCTTGGACTAATTACTATCTCAATATATAATTTGTTGTATAACAATTAATTACGTTTGTTAGTTCATCTAATTATGAAGAAAGGATTGCAATAGATGATGTTTTGCGTCATGAAATGCGGCTTTTGACAGGACAAAACACGGTTTATGATGAAGCTATATGCCTTTTATGAAATTTACTTTAGTAATTTTAAATTATCCGTGCTGATATATAAAATTTAAAAGTTAGTATTTACTAATTTTTGTGTTATCGAAAAATTTAGTTACTTTTGTATTTCATAACAGCAGTAAAGAACTGCCGTCACAGGATGAATGAACTGGCAGACAGAAATGCCTATGGATAAAACTAATCTACCATGAAACATTTTTCTTTAATAATATTCGGCGCATTCATATTTATGTCAGCCTATGGACAGCAACATGAATGGGAACAGTATTTATATCAGTTGGGCGAACTTGAAGACATAGAGTCTGCTTCTTGGGAAACATCGTTTGACATGTTATGTGATTTAGAAGAAAATCCGATAAACATAAATACGGCAACTCGTGAAGATCTTGAGCAATTACCATTCCTGACGGCCAAGGACGTGGAGAATATCTGTGAATACCTTTATCGATATGGACCTATGAAATCGCTTGGAGAATTGGCGATGATTCGTGATTTGGATTATTTTAAACGGAGACTATTATTTTATTTCACGTATGCCGGAAATATAAGAAAGAAAGGATTTCCTAAGCTTGACAACATAATTAAATATGGTAAACATGACATTATTGGAACAGCCAAAATACCTTTATATACAAGAAAAGGCGATAAAGAAGGATATGTCGGTTATCAATACAAGCACAGCATAAGGTACGATTTTACATATGGTGATTATGTCCGTTTGGGAATAATTGGCGCTCAAGATGCGGGCGAACCTTTTTTCGCTGGAAAGAATAGTATGGGCTATGATTTCTATTCGTTTTATTTTGTACTGAAAAAACTCGGACGCATAAAAACTCTTGCGCTAGGACGTTATCGTGCCAGATTTGGAATGGGACTGGTTATAAATAACAATTTTGCTTTCGGTAAACTAGCGGCACTATCGTCCTTAGGACGTGGTGGTAGTAATATCCGGCCGCATGCATCCAGGTCTGATGGAAACTACCTACAGGGTGCTGCAATTACCGTTAATGCCACTAAAGGATTGGATGTCAGCGCGTTCATTTCTTACCGTAAGTTTGATGCAACACTGAATAAAGATGACGGAACGATTGCAACGATTTTAAATTCAGGGTATCACCGAACAGAAACCGAGCTATCCAAGAAAAACAATTCCTCACATTTTGTTATTGGTGGAAATGTTGATTACAGAATTGGAGGATTTTATGCCGGGATAACAGGCATTTATGTATCACTTGACAGAATTCTTAAGCCCAAAAGTGACGTTGTTTACAGAAAGCACTATGCTCATGGTAAAAATTTTTATAATGTCGGAATAAATTATGGATACACAGGCCATAAAATTTCATTCAGTGGAGAAACTGCGACAGGAGGATGTCATGCCTTAGCAACAATAAACACACTTAGCTATAGCGTGACCGACAATTTTGATATACTGGCATTACAACGTTTTTATTCGTTCAAGTATTATTCTCTATTTTCTGAAAGTTTTAACGAAGGTGGGGCAGTACAGAATGAAAGTGGCATATATTTAGGTGTAAATTGGCGGCCAATTCCAACAATGAATATTATGGCTTATAGTGATTTCGCATATTTCGCGTGGCCAAAATACCAAGCCTCTGGCAGTTCACATTCATTCGACAATCTAGTACAAATGAATTATACTCCAGGCAAATGGGCATTTGCTTTACGTTATAGGTTTAAGATGAGGGAACGTGACAACGATAACAAAACCGGATTAATATATAAAAATGAACACCGCGGTAGATTGTCCATTGCGTACAATGATGGAACGTGGAGTGGCAAGAGTCAGGCTGATGTCTCGTATGTTGACTATAAAGATAAAAGTTTAGGATGGATGATAAGTCAAAATGTAAGTCTTAAAGTGAAAAAATTGTTCAGCATAACTGCTGTACTTGGATATTTCAACACTGATGATTATGACAGCCGCGTGTATTCTTACGAACGTGGTATGCTGTACTCTTTCTCTTTTCCTGCATATTATGGAAACGGCTTGAGATGTTCGCTATTGGCGACATCAAATTTTTCGAAAATCATAACGATTATGGCAAAAATTGGGACAACAAAGTATTTTGACCGTAATACAATTGGAAGCGGCTATCAACAGATTTATGGCTCTTCGGCTACGGATGTGGAATTACAAGTCAGGTTTAAATTGTAATTATAAAAAATGTATAAATGCTGTTTATAAATAAAAAGGTGCAACAAATCAAATTGTTGCACCTTTTTATATTTCAACTTATCATTCTAGCCAAGATACTTCATCAAGATTTTAGCATTACCGCTTTCGCGCAGCTTAGCAATGCTTTTTTCCCTGATTTGCCTTACGCGCTCTCTTGTGAGACCTAATTGATCTCCAATTTCCTCTAAGCCTTTTTCATGGCATCCAATACCAAAACACTCACGAATTATTGTTATTTCGCGTTCTTTCAGAACCTTGCTCAGTACTGTATTAAGTTCAAGAGCCATTGATTCATGGTCTACAGCCCTATCTGTACGACTGTCATCACCACTTGGCATTACATCAAGCATGCAGTTATCTTCACCATCCTGAAATGGAGCATCAATACTTACATGATGGCCGTCTGCAGCCAATGACTGACCTATTTTTTCCTCATCAAGCTTTGTCACCTCCGACAACTCAGACACTGAAGGATGGCGTTGATTTTCTTGTTCAAACTTGTTTATTTCGTGATTGATTTTGTTGAGAGATCCAACTTGATTTAAAGGCAGTCGTACTATACGGCTCTGCTCTGCTATAGCTTGCAAAATGCTTTGACGAATCCACCACACAGCATATGAAATGAATTTGAATCCTCGTGTTTCGTCAAATTTCTGGGCCGCCTTGATAAGACCTATATTACCCTCGTCGATTAAGTCCGTCAACGTCAACCCCTGATGCTGGTATTGTTTTGCAACAGACACAACGAAACGCAAGTTGGCCGTTACCAACTTATTTTTTGCCCTTTCACCTTCAGGACCGCCTTTCTTTATTTTCTGTGCTAATTCAATTTCTTCGTCTATTGATATCAAGGGAGCACGTCCGATTTCAACGAGATATTTGTCTAAAGCCTCACTGGAGCGGTTGGTAATACTTTTTTGAATTTTTAATTGTCTCATCTGTTTGCCTTAAAAATGTAAGTTGCTGATTACTAATCTGATAGCAAATATTATCTCTAAAAACGGTGCAAAATTACGAAAAATATCAATACATTGTTATAATACACACTGCATTTTCAGTATTTTTAATATTTATAGATTAAACTTAAGAATTATTCGCAGCGAAAAATTTTAAATATTCATGTTCAAAATTAGGCGTAAATATACATTTCCCGATACAATCTAAAATTTCTTCTCTTTTCCAAAATTTCCCACCGTTAAGTTCATGAATATCCGGCCTGATTATTCCTGAATAAACAGTCTTGTTTACGTACACCAGCTCCTTTTCTATTTCACTTTCAAAAACATAATATCCAAGTTTTTCTATCTTGCATTGATTTATACCTAATTCTTCATAAATTTCTCTTTTCAATGCTTCAGAAACATCCTCACCGTAATCGATGTGTCCTCCAACAGCTGTATCCCATTTGCCGGGCTGAACATCTTTCCAGTCCGGACGCTTCTGTAAATAAATATCTCCTTCAGGAGAGAATGCATGTAGATGAACAACTGGATGAAGTATTTTTGATCCGTTATGCGCAATCCCTCTTTCAACTTTTCCTACAATATTACCTGACTCATCTACAACAGGCAATAGCTCTTTCTTGTTATCCATTGAGAATCTTGCAGTTATACTATTGCGGTAAAGCATTTATCGAATGATGAATTAAAGTTCCGGGGGCAATGTTTAAATATACCATACAATGCGCTTCCACTTCCGCTCATTGATGCATAAATGGCCCCGATGTCATAAAGTCGTTGTTTAAGAACAGCAATCTCCGGATATATTTCCGCTATGCTATTCTCAAAATCATTAACCAACTCATCACGCCAGCTTTCTATCGCCCCTTCAATGATGTCCAGGCAGCATCTTGTAGGTTTTTGCGGCGTGACATGTGCAAAAGCCTCTCGTGTACTTATCATAACCTGTGGTTTCACAATGCCAATGTAGTATTGAGAAAGGTCAAGATGTATAGGTCTTAGATGTTCACCTATCCCTGTAGCAAACGAAGGAAGGGGATTGATGAAAAACGGGCAGTCAGCACCAATTTTAGACGCAATATATTGCATGTCAGGAATTGACATTCCGAGATTAAACATTTTATTCAGTGCTGTTATTGTATATGCGCAATCAGAAGAACCGCCTCCCATCCCTGCTTGTGATGGAATATTTTTAGTTAGTTTGATATTTACCGGTGGTATTTCAGGAAAATGTTGTCTTATGATATTATAGGCTTTGACCACGAGGTTGTCCTTAATGTCTCCTTCTATACTTATACCGTCAATTGCCAGTACACATTGCCCTTCATTGTAGTCACAATCATTCAACACCTTAATATCCAATTTATCACTAAGCCTGATAGGATAAAAAACAGTTTCCAAATCATGGTAACCATCATTACGGCGTGCGACGATGTTAAGTCCCAAATTGATTTTAGCGCAAGGGTAGGTAATCATATTCTGAATAATATATTATGCCTGATTGAAATCTTGCATTTCCTTTTTACATTAATATAGATTAATAACTGCATAAATCCGATTAAATTGTGTAGATGACAGGATTTATTTGTATTTTTGCAGTTCATAAAATCAAACCTCCAATATGGCAGATAATAAAAAATCCCGTTCTTTGGACAACAGCTACGCACACCTGCAACCACAGGCAATAGATATTGAGCGTATCGTGCTTGGTGCATTGATGATAGACAAGGATGCATTTTCAGTTGTAAGTGAGACGTTGCATCCGGAAACATTCTACGAACCGCGCAACCAAAAAGTATATCGTGCAATACAAAGCTTAAGCCTTGAAGAAAATCCGGTCGACATTATGACCGTTACCGAGGAGCTTAAACGCCAGGGTACTCTTGACGAAGTTGGTGGCCCGGCCTATATCCTTGACTTGAGTTCGCATGTGGCTTCCTCCGCCCATATAGAGTATCACGCAAAAATACTTGCACAAAAATATCTTGCACGTCAACTCATTTCATTCGCCAGCGTAATCGAGACAAAGGCTTTCGATGAGACTATCGATGTAGACGAACTGATGCAGGAAGCCGAGGGCTCACTCTTTGAATTGTCACAAAAGAATATGCGCCAGGACTATACCCAGATAGACCCTGTCGTAAAGCAAGCAGTAGAAATATTACAAAAAGCAGCGGCCAACAAAGGTGGACTAACCGGTATACCTACCGGTTACACTAAACTTGACGATTATACGGCCGGTTGGCAACGCAGCGACCTTGTTATAATTGCAGGTCGTCCGGCCATGGGAAAGACGTCGTTTGCCCTTTCGTTGGCCAAAAACATAGCCGTTGATTATGGTCGGCCAATAGCTTTTTTCTCGCTTGAAATGAATAACGTTCAGCTGGTAAACCGCTTGATATCAAATGTATGCGAAATAGAAGGCAAGAAAATCCTCAACGGCCAGCTTGACGACGATGAATGGAACAGGCTTGACAAGAATGTAGGTCGCCTACAAGCCGCTCCAATCTATATTGACGACACGCCGGGTATGTCAATATTCGAGTTAAGGACGAAAGCGCGAAGGTTGGTTAGAGAAAAGGGAGTTGAATTGATAATGATAGACTACCTACAGCTTATGAACGCCAATGGGGCCAGGTTCGGCAGTCGCCAAGAGGAAGTCTCGACCATCAGCCGTTCACTGAAAGGCCTTGCAAAAGAGCTTGACATTCCTGTTTTGGCATTGTCACAGCTCAACCGTACCGTTGAAGGACGAGAAGGGCCGGATGGAAAACGCCCTCAATTAAGTGACCTTAGAGAGTCTGGTGCGATAGAACAGGATGCCGATATGGTGCTTTTTGTGCACCGTCCTGAGTATTACAGGATTTTTACAGACGAAAAGGGAAACGACTTGCATGGTAAAGCACAAATTATCATCGCCAAGCACCGTAAGGGCGGCACAGGAGACGTTTTGTTGAACTTCAGGGGCGAATTTACACGATTCGAGAATCCGTCAGACGCAGGCGCGTCACCATTTGGTTCTGGTGAGATTATCGGCTCAAGGATTAATGGTGGTGATGACATAACGCTGCCCCCTCCATACGATGGCCCAATCGGAACGGACGGACCTCTACCTTTTTAACATTTATATACAATTCGTGATAAACAACGTTGCGCTATAACCGATTCCTGCGCAACGTTGTTTTTGTTTTTACCAGCATATCCAATATTAACAAACCAGATATTTCATTGTCACATTCAGTTATTTGACAATATGTGTTTTGTTCTTGGCATAGGCTATTCAGGTTATTAACTGTCAACCATTTTGCAAAAAGCCATTTATCGTGCCGCGAAATACGGCCTTTTGTTGTGTAAATCATGGTCTTTCGTAATGTAAAAGGCCATGATTTACTTTTCTTTAAATGTTTACCGCAAGGGCAATAAAGCCAGAATAGTCGGCCAATAATAGCCGAGGACTGTAATATTTATCCATAAATAAACAACAAAAGCAATAAATTGAAAGATTTTTAAATAAAAAAGTAACGATTTATTTGCGTATTCTAATATTTATCTTTACCTTTGCATGGCAAACATAAAAAGAACATGATATATAGCATTAACATATCAGGCATTATTATTCTACGACTTCGTTACAAAGGCGGAAGTGGTAAGGTTGTGTTTTGACATGTGTGTGCTGATGTTATAAACCTTTCTCACTTCCGGGTGCGAAAGGTTTTTTCATTAATATATAAATCGAACAGAACGATGAGCGACAGACTTTTCATTTTTGACACAACACTTAGGGACGGCGAGCAGGTGCCCGGGTGTCAGCTTAACACAGTTGAGAAAATACAAGTGGCCAAACAACTTGAGCAGCTGGGAGTAGACGTGATCGAGGCCGGTTTTCCTATATCCAGCCCTGGCGATTTCAATTCGGTAATAGAAATTTCCAAGGCTGTTACATGGCCAACAATCTGTGCGCTGACGCGCGCCGTAGAGAAAGATATCGACGTTGCGGCTGAGTCGCTTAAATATGCCAAGCACAAACGCATACATACAGGAATAGGAACCAGCGATTCGCACATTAAATATAAGTTCAACAGCAATCGTGATGAAATAATAGAACGTGCCGTAGCCGCCGTAAAATATGCTAAAAAGTATGTAGAGGATGTCGAATTTTATGCGGAAGACGCAGGACGCACTGACAACGAGTACCTGGCAAGGGTTATCGAGGCTGTTATCAAGGCTGGCGCAACAGTGGTAAACATACCTGACACGACCGGCTACTGTCTTCCTGCTGAATATGGTGACAAAATAAAATATCTTATTGAACATGTCGACAATATAGACAAAGCCATAATCTCCACCCACTGCCACAACGACTTGGGAATGGCCACGGCCAACACCCTTAGCGGCGTGCTTAACGGTGCACGACAGGTTGAGGTAACAATAAACGGTATCGGCGAGCGCGCGGGCAACACGTCACTTGAGGAAATAGCCATGATACTGAAATGCCACAAGTATCTTGATATCGAAACTAACATAAACACGACGAAAATATACCCCACAAGCCGTATGGTAAGCAGTTTGATGAATATGCCAGTACAACCGAACAAGGCAATTGTCGGGCGCAATGCCTTTGCGCATTCAAGCGGAATCCATCAAGACGGTGTGCTCAAAAACGTCGATACATACGAAATCATGAATCCTAAGGACGTTGGTCTTGACGATAATTCCATCGTACTTACGGCACGCAGCGGCAGGGCTGCGTTAAAATACCGCCTTGGCGTATTGGGTGTTAACATAGCTAACGAGAAAAAAATAGATGATATATACCAGAATTTCCTGAAGCTTGCCGACAAGAAAAAAGAGATAACAGATGATGACGTCCTCATGCTTGCAGGGGCAGACAGGGCTGAAGCACATTCTGTAAAGCTTGATTTCCTGCAAGTCACTACAGGCATGGGGGTTAAGAGTGTTGCAAGCATAGGGCTCGACATCTCAGGCCAAAAGTTTGAGGAAGCATCAACGGGCAACGGTCCTGTAGACGCCGCCATCAAAGCTCTGAAGAAGATTATTCAGAAACAAATGACGCTTAAGGAATTTACCATCCAGGCTATCAGCAAAGGATCTGACGATATCGGAAAGGTTCACATGCAGGTCGAGTATGACGGAAACGTGTATTACGGATTCGGCGCGAATACGGATATCGTTACAGCTTCGGTTGAAGCATATATTGATTGTATAAACAAATTTAAGTAAACAGCAACGAGGTTGTGTCGCATACCGGCCCCATTTCCTTAAAGGATTATAATTACAAAATCAGATATGAACACTCTTTTTGACAAAATCTGGGATAAACATGTCGTTCAGATTGTTGACGACGGCCCTACGCAACTTTACATAGACCGTCTTTATTGCCATGAGGTTACGTCTCCGCAGGCGTTTGCAGGACTTCGTGAAAGAGGACTGAAATGCTTTCGCCCCAAGCAAATTTTTTGCATGCCAGACCATAATACACCAACTCACGATCAGGATAAGCCAATAAAAGATCCCGTATCAAGAAAACAGGTCGAGACGCTCGAGGCAAACGCTAAAGATTTTGGATTGGCATACTACGGCATGATGGATAAAAATAATGGTATAATTCATGTCGTCGGTCCTGAAAAAGCATTGTCATTACCAGGTATGACCATCGTCTGTGGCGACTCTCATACAAGCACGCATGGCGCCGTAGGAGCAATAGCGTTCGGTATTGGTACAAGCGAGGTGGAAATGGTTATGGCCTCGCAATGCATATTGCAGCAAAAGCCGAAATCAATGAGGATAACCATAAACGGAAAGCTTGGGCGTGGGGTGACGGCTAAAGACGTCGCTCTATACTTGATGGCAAGGCTTACCACATCGGGAGCGACAGGATACTTTGTCGAATATTCGGGGCAGGTAGTAAAGGATATGTCAATGGAAGGTCGCCTTACGTTATGCAATTTGTCTATCGAGATGGGTGCAAGAGGAGGCTTTATAGCACCGGACGAAACAACATTTGAATATCTGAAGGGTAGGGATTATGCCCCGAAAGGCCATGAATGGGATAAAGCTGTCGCATATTGGAGGACATTAAAGAGTGATGAAAATGCTGTGTTTGATAAGGAACTCTCGTTTGATGCGGCAGATATCGAACCAAGAATAACTTACGGCACAAATCCTGGCATGGGTATCGGAATAACGGAAAGTATCCCTGTTATTGGGGATATAGAAGAAAGCGGGAAATCTTCTTTCATGAAATCGCTTGACTACATGGGATTTAAGCCTGGCGAAAAGCTACTTGGACATTCTATTGATTATGTATTTCTTGGAGCATGTACGAACGGCCGTATCGAGGATTTCAGAGCCTTTGCTTCGATTGTCAAAGGACGTAAAAAAGCGGAAAACGTTGTTGCGTGGCTCGTTCCAGGTTCATGGGCTGTTGACAGGCAAATCAAGGATGAAGGTCTTGACAAAGTTCTTGCAGATGCAGGATTCACCATACGTCAGCCTGGTTGCTCTGCTTGTCTCGCAATGAATGACGACAAAGTTCCTTCAGGAAAATATTGCGTGTCTACAAGTAACCGCAATTTTGAAGGACGGCAAGGCCCAGGTGCGCGTACGATACTGGCAAGTCCGCTTGTCGCGGCTACCGCAGCAGTAACAGGATGTATAACAGATCCGAGAGACTTTATGTAAATATAAAATGAATATTTACATAAATAAACAAATAGGTAAGTCAACATGACATAAGTAAACAAGAACAATAAATAAAAAAATATTAATACATGCATCAGCAATTCAACATCATAACAAGTACGTGTGTACCACTTCCATTGGAAAATGTGGACACGGACCAGATTATTCCTGCACGCTTCCTGAAGGCTACTGACAAGAAAGGATTTGGCGACAACCTGTTTCGCGACTGGCGTTATAATAAGGATGGTACGCTGAAAAAGGATTTTGTCCTTAACGACCCCCGATACGGAGGGGTAATACTCGTAGCAGGAAAAAATTTCGGTTCTGGTTCGAGTCGAGAGCATGCGGCATGGGCTATTGCCGGTTATGGTTTCAGGGTTGTCATTAGCAGTTTTTTTGCAGACATTCACAAAAATAACGAACTGAATAATTTTGTACTGCCGGTCGTTGTATCAGAACCGTTCTTAACAGAGTTATTTAGCAGTATTGAAAACGACCCTAAAACGGAGGTTGAAGTAAATCTACCAAAACAAACTGTCACAAATAAGGCAACTGGCAATAGTGAACATTTTGAAATAAACGGATATAAGAAACATTGTCTTATGAACGGGCTCGATGATATCGACTACCTGTTGCAGAATAAAGACAAAATTGAAGCATGGGAACAGTCGAACAAATAAATACCTATACCCGCATACCGCCATTCATTGAAATCATGGATAGCACCTTAAGGGATGGCGAACAGACAAACGGAGTATCCTTTTTGCCACACGAGAAGCTTATGATTGCGCGGATGCTGCTCAATGATATAAATGTAGACCGTGTTGAAATAGCTTCAGCCCGTGTTTCCGAGGGTGAAAAAGACGCTGTAAAGATGATTTGTCGATATGCAAAAAGTATCGGAAAACTTAAAAATGTTGAGGTACTGGGATTTGTCGACGGTAGGAAGAGCATTGACTGGATTGACGGATGTGGTGGCGCTACGATAAACTTGTTGGCAAAAGGTTCGATGAAGCACTGTTCCGGACAGTTGCATAAGACTGTAGAGGAACACATAGACGACATTCTTTATTCGCTTGAATACGCCAGACAGAAAGGCATGGGGGTAAACATATACCTTGAGGACTGGAGTAACGGAATGAAAGATTCACCTGAATACGTCTACAAAATGCTTGACGTGCTTACAAAAACGGATATTATGCGCTTTATGCTGCCTGATACACTTGGTGTGCTTAATCCTCTTCAGGTAATAGAATTCATGCGTAAAATGGTGAAGAGATACCCTTCTGCACATTTTGACTTTCATGCTCACAACGATTATGACCTTGCCGTAAGCAATTCTTTAGCGGCCGTATTAAGCGGAGCAAAAGGTTTGCATGTCACAGTGAACGGACTTGGCGAAAGATGCGGCAATGCGCCTTTATCGAGTGTTCAGGTAATACTGAAAGACCAATTCCACGCAAAGACAAGCATTCATGAAGACAGATTGAATGATATAAGCCGTCTGGTGGAAGGGTATTCCGGTATAGCTGTAGCCCCCAACCAACCCATTGTTGGGGAAAATGTATTTACCCAAGTTGCAGGTGTTCATGCTGATGGAGACAACAAAGCGAACTTATACACCAATGCGCTTGTACCGGAACGGTTTGGAAGGAAGCGCGAATATGCATTGGGGAAGACCAGCGGAAAGGCCAACATAGACCGCAATCTGCAAGAACTCGGCTTGGAATTGACACCTGAACAGACACAAAAAGTAACTCAACGAATAACCGAACTTGGCGACCGTAAGGAAATTGTTACTCAAGCCGACTTGCCGTTTATCGTCAGTGATGTATTAAAACATAACGTTCCTGAAGACAAGGTTAAGCTTGTCAGCTACATGGTCTCGTCAGCATACGGCCTGAAACCTATCGCAAGTGTAAAAGTAGAGATTAACGGTAGTCAATATGAGGCAGACGCTATGGGCGACGGACAGTATGACGCCTTTGTCAAGGCTTTACGCAAAATATACAAAAAATCACTTGGGCGGACATTCCCTATATTGGAAAACTATAGTGTGACAATACCACCCGGCGGTAGAACGGATGCCTTAGTACAGACCGTTATTGTATGGAGAAACGGCGACATGACTATCAGAACGCGTGGTCTTGATGCCGACCAGACCGAAGCCGCGATAAAAGCCACCCTGAAAATGCTTAATATTTTCGAGGAGACCAACGCAGAATAAGAACACCGTCTGACGGAGACCGGTACATATACCATAAATAATAAAAACATAATATTATAATTAACGATTTAATAAAAAAATGAAACTTAACATAGCAGTATTGCCAGGTGATGGCATTGGACCAGAGATAATGGAACAAGGCGTAGCCGTTTTGAACGCTATTGCCGCAAAATTCGGCCACGAGATAGAATACAAGACAGCTATTTGCGGAGCTGATGCGATAGATAAAGTTGGTGATCCTTTTCCTGATGAGACTTTCGAGGTATGTAAATGGGCAGACGCCGTATTGTTTGCGGCTGTTGGCGACCCTCGCTTTGATAACGACCCTACTGCTAAAGTGAGGCCGGAACAGGGGCTATTGGCCATGCGGAAGAAACTCGGATTATTTGCCAATATACGTCCCGTGCAGACGTTCAAGTGCCTGCTTCACAAATCGCCTCTTAAGGATGAACTTATTGCTGGCGCTGACTTTATTTGCATACGCGAACTTACTGGCGGCATGTATTTTGGTGAAAAATACCAGGATAACGATAAAGCGTATGACACAAACTATTACACACGTCCTGAAATTGAGCGCATACTGCGCGTAGCTTATGATTACGCACGCAAACGCAGACGGCATCTTACTGTTGTTGATAAAGCTAATGTGCTGGCTTCAAGCCGTTTATGGCGACAGATTGCAAAAGAACTTGAACCGGAATATTCCGATGTTACAACAGACTATATGTTTGTTGACAACGCCTCAATGCGTATGTTGGTTGAGCCTAAATTCTTTGACGTAATGGTAACTGAAAACACTTTCGGCGACATTCTGACGGACGAAGGTAGCTGTATATCCGGAAGTATGGGACTGCTTCCTTCAGCTTCAACGGGTGAAAGCACACCGGTATTCGAGCCTGTTCATGGCTCATGGCCCCAAGCTGCCGGCAAGAACATAGCCAATCCATTGGCCCAAATCCTATCGGTAGCCATGCTTCTTGAACACTTTGACTTGAAAGAGGAAGGCATATTGGTTAGAAAGGCTGTTGATGCATCGCTCGATGCAAACGTGCGCACACCTGAGATACAGGTTGATGGAGGCAAACAATATGGTACAAGAGAAGTGGGAGAATGGATA
>OHVN01000119.1_pt1 | contig 40570 bp, 39 predicted proteins | sample 1579481 | NCBI WGS metagenome assembly OHVN01 (sample SAMEA3882532, study PRJEB24775) | human gut metagenome | biome: human-associated habitat; feature: intestine environment; material: feces | place: Netherlands | collected 2009/2010 | reverse complement strand
AGCGCAAAGCGCAGGGCTCGTGTCAAGTTCAAGGACACAGGCATCATTTCGGACTGGCTTTATGTGCTCCAGCACTACGGAGCAAATTTCTACATAAAGCCGGACGCAAAGCACACGCATGAGATCACGGACACCTTCACCGGCGGCGGCACAGCCAGCGAATTCCCCGACCACGACCACCTGCCCGGCTCGCATCTGACCTACTGGATGCCGAAGGTGAATGACCGCGTCCTCTGCCTGTACCTTCCGGTATTCAACGGGGACGGTTTTGTGTTAGGAGGTTTTTGAGCATGGGAATGGTCGGCTGTCTGGGCGACATCGTTTTTACGGTGTCTGACCGCACGATCGAAACGATCAATAATGTCACCTGGTCTGGGTCTGCCCGGTACGCGACCCATCAGCGGCACGGCACACACGCCCTTACGGAGTTCACCGGCCTTGACCCCGACAAGATGACCTTCGACATCGTTCTCTCCGCTTACCTCGGCGTTGATCCTATCGCCGAGGTCGTGAAGCTGTGGAACTATGAGCGCGGCGGCATCGCCGTCCCGCTGGTGATCGGCAACAAGGGCTACGGGAAATATCGCTGGTCCGTGCTTGATCACAAGATAAAGATGAAAACCTATGACGGACGCGGCAACGTCACCAGCGCCACCGTGTCCGTCAGCCTGCAAGAGTATCTGAGGGGGTAAAGCTGCCATGAGCTACAAGGTGACCGCATCTGACATCGGCGCGGTGCAGCTCAACGAGACTGACACCGTCCGCTCTGTCTTGCAGAATATCGCCATTATCCTTTCCACGCGGCAGGGGACCTGTCCGTTGTATCGCGGCTTCGGTCTTCCTCAGAAGTTCGTGGATAAGCCTCTGCCGGTAGCTATGCCTATGATGTATTCCGAGGTCAAAGAGGCAGTGGAAGAATATGAGCCCCGCGCCGAGGTGGTGAATGTGACCTTTGCGGCCGACAGAAACGCCCCGGGCAGGCTGATTCCTACCGTGGAGGTGAACATCATCAATGAGTGAGAGAAATACGGGATATCAGTTCGTTTCTACCGACACCGAAGCGGTGGAATCGCTGCTGATCTCCATTTACGAAAAAATCACCGGCGTCAGCGTGAAGCCCGCCAGCCCCGAAAAGCTGTTTATCCAATTCGTGGCCGCCGTGGTGATCCAGGAGCGCGGGCTGAACAATTACACAGGCAATCAGAATATCCCAAGCCGCGCGGAAGGGGAAAACCTGGACGCGCTGGCTGAGCTGTTCTATGTCACGCAGCGCCCGGCGGCGCAGGCTGCGGTCTGCACCGAGCGCTTTCATATCTCCGAGGCACAGGCCACGGCGATCCTCATTCCTGCCGGTACGCGCGTCACCGACGCCAGCGGTACGCTGACATGGGAGACGGTCGCGGATGCCTATGTGTCCATCGGCGAGACCTATGCCGATGTGCAGATCCAGACAACGCAGACGAGCAAGTCCGCCGCCACCGTGGCCGAGGTCGGCGCCGCCGCACCGGGCGGGGACGCCCTGTTTGAGGCTGTGCGCCGCGGCCTGAAGGCCGAGGCCCGCGCCGCCGCGGACGCCGCGCTGACGATGCGCGAACCGCTGGACGTAGTGAATGTCTCGCTGATCCCCGCACTGGACGCTGTGGGCGACGGTTTTGAGAAAGGCACGGTATTCCTGCCGCAGCTTTTGCAGGCCGCCACCGCCGCGCAGGCTGCGTTCGAGGCCATCAAGGCCAAAATTGCCGCCTCCGGCCAGGCGCAGGGCAGCAAGGGCAAGATCGTCATTGCCACAGTCAAGGGCGACGTGCATGACATCGGCAAGAACATTGTCCGTGTCATCCTCGAAAACTACGGCTATGACGTGCTCGACCTCGGGCGCGACGTTGACCCCGAGCGTGTCGTAGAGGCCGTGCGCCAGACCGGTGCAAAGCTCGTCGGCCTGTCGGCCCTGATGACGACCACCGTCCCCAATATGCAGGCCACGATCGAGGCCCTGCATGCCGCGCACCTTGACTGCAAGGTCATGGTCGGCGGCGCGGTGCTGACGCCCGACTACGCCCGGAACATCGGTGCCGACTACTACTGCAAGGATGCCAAGGCCAGCGCTGATTTGGCCAAGCAGCTTTTAGGCTGATTGTATAGAGCCGCGTTTCACGAAAAAGCGCGGCTTTTTGCGCGATTGTAAAATCTTACCTTTGTCAGCAAATCACCATTGCAGGGAAGTTCCAATTGATGTATAATAGTTGTGTTTACTGTTTTTGGACATTTCCCTTTATTTGTCTGTTTTAGGAGCGTATCTTTTGAAGCACATAGCCAAAATCGCAGCGTTCACCGCGATTTTTCTGATTATAAATCTGATTTTCTGCGGCTTTATGCCGCCCGATAACGGTTCCAGCCTTGACATGTGGCGCAGCTACCACCAAAAGCAGTCCATTGACATTGCCGTCATTGGCTCTTCGCTGGCTTCCTGCGCCCTGCCCGAAGAAGAACTCGCCGCCGCAACAGGGGAGACCGTTGCACTGATGGCAACAAACGCCCAAAGCTTGGATATGTCGCAGATCGCGCTGGAGACCCTGCTTCGGGAGCATTCTCCCCGGTATGTGATCCTTGTCATGGATCTGACCAACATGACAGGTAAACCCTATGCCAAAGCCCAAAAGGCTTTTTTATATGCAGAGCTGCAGACGGACTCCTGGAAGGATAAGCCCGCTGACCTGCTGCGCTACATGACCAGCAGTGATAACTTTACAGGTGCAGATTCCCTGAATGCGCTTTTTCCCTGGCAGAGCGGCAGCTGGCCCACCGACTGGCCTGCTACGATCCAACAGAAATGGAATGCCGTGCTGAATCGTCTGCCGAACCGGCGCGGTGCGGCCCATGCCCAGCCGGAGGATACCACGGTCATCAACTTTGACACTGTCGGCATGGTGAACACCTGGAGCCAGAACGCCCACGACTTTAGCGCGCAGCACATCGAGGAGCTGACCTCCATGCTGCAGCTCTGTCAGGAGAACGGCACGCGTCTTTTGCTCATCAGTGCGCCCAAGACCACGCTGGATGTCGTGAGCTACGAGACGTATTTTGACGACTACGCCTACTTCAAGCAGCTGACAGCACAGTATGGGGCTTCCTATTATGACTTTAACCTTGCAAAGCCGGAGCTGTTTGAGAACAAAGAGCCTGACTATCACAAGGATTTTACCCACATGAATGCTGCCGGTGGGCATGCGTTCAGCCTGAGCATGGCAAAGTTTCTGGCCATGCTGGACGCCGGACAGGATGTGGAATCGTTGTTCGAGACGCCGTCAGAATATCTGGCCGCCGTAAACTATATCACCAACGTCTACCTGACGCCGGAGGTTCACCCGGACAAGATTTTGCTGCTGGCCGGTTCCTACCACGGTCCGTCCGTACAGGCTGAATACGAGTTCTGGGTCAAAGCGCCGGGGGAGAGCGAATACAGCCGGGTTTCCGCGTATTCTACCCGCTCCTGGACCGAGTACCCAGCGGCGGAGCACGGCACCTACCAGTTCCGCGTGAATGCCCGTATTGTTGGTTCTTCTGCCGATTTTGAGCGATATTATGAATGTTCTGTCGATTTTTAATTTTGTGGATGGTGTAGTGTGGAAATCTATTCTCTGAGTTTCTTCCTGCTGGTCAGCGTTGGACTCATTTTGTATTATACTGTTTTCAGCCGCTGCCAATGGATCTGCCTGCTGGGGTTGAGCCTGCTGTTTTTTACCGCCAGCGGCTGGAAGGGCCTTGTTTTTCTGCTTTTCACTGCGTTGACGATCTGGCTCGGCGGCTTGCAGCTGGCAAAGCTGGATGCCGATTCCGCCGCGCGGCGAAAGGCTCCGGGCATAACCAAGGACGAAAAAAAGGCCATCAAAGCACAGGCGGTGCGCCGCAAAAAATGTCTTGTTGCTGCTGTGCTGACTGCCAACTTTCTTGTGCTTGGCTACTTCAAATACTGGTCCTATTTTGCGGAGCTGCTCTCCGGTGCATTTTTGGCCACAGCGCCGTCCTCACTGGGGCTGGTTATGCCGCTTGGCATCAGCTTTTACACGTTTCAGGCCGTCGGTTATCTGATTGACTGCTACCGTGGTCGGCACCCGGCAGAGAAAAACTACGTCCGCTTTCTGCTTTTCATCAGCTTTTTCCCGCAGCTGATCCAGGGCCCCATCAACCGCTACGGAGAGATGGCCCCGCAGCTCACCGCCCGTCACATCTGGAACTGGGAGCGTACCAAGCGTGCATTGTTCCTGTTTCTGTTCGGCGCAATGAAGAAATATGCCATCGCAAACCTGACCGCCCCGACGATTGCCGCCATCCTCGACGGCAATGACCCCAAGCTGGCCGGTTCTATGGCACTGCTGGCCATTTTACTGTATTCGCTGCAGCAGTATGCAGATTTTTCCGGCGGCATTGATATGGTATTGGGTGTTGCGCAGCTGTACGGCATTGAGATGATGCCAAACTTCCGGCAGCCATATTTTTCTACCTCGCTGGGGGATTTCTGGCGGCGCTGGCATATTTCGCTGGGTGCGTGGATGCGTGATTATCTGTTCTATCCCTTTGCACTGACCAAGCCGATGCAGCGCTTCGGCAAGTGGGCCGCATCGCATTGGGGCAAGCATTTTGGCCGTGTGCTGCCCGCTGCAGTCGCCAACCTGCTTGTGTTTGCCGTAGTCGGCATCTGGCACGGCCCGCAGGCGCACTACCTTGCCTGGGGTCTGTATAACGGTCTTGTCATTGCGCTGGCTGACCTGCTGGAGCCCGCTTTCAAAAAGCTCAACACGGCGCTGCACATTCCTACCGAAAGCCGCGGCTGGCACGTTTTTCGCATCGTGCGGACCTTTATCATCGTCAACATCGGCTGGTACTTTGACCGCAATGAATTTGTGCAGGGGTGCATCTACCTGCGCAACACCTTTACGGATTTCAATTTGTCTGCATTGGCCGCGAATGCACCCGGCGCTTTCGCGGCAGTCTCTGGCCCTGCCTGGGGGCTTGTCATCATCAGTACCCTTCTGGTCTTTGCCCATAGTGTGCTGAAGGAACAAGGCCGCGACCCTTACGCAGAGGTACAGCGGCTGCCGCTTGCGCTGCGCTGGGGTTTATACTATCTTGTTATTTTCATGGTACTCCTCAGCTTTATCTGCGTCAATGAAACCGTTGGTTTCCTCTATGCCAACTTTTAAGAAAAGAGCTTTCTATGCAAACAATCATTCTGGACTGGCTTGAAGCCACGTCCGCCCGCTGCCCGGATGCCCCCGCTGTGGGGGATGACCAGACAGACTGTACCTGGGCACAGCTGGCCGACACGGCCCGCCGCGCCGGCAGCTTTCTGGCGTCCCGCACGATGCCGCGCCGCCCGGTGGCATTTTATCTGGAAAAATCCGTTTCCGCCTTTGCTGCCATGCTTGGCACAGTCTACGCGGGCTGCTGCTACTCGGTGCTTGACACTCGCCAGCCCGCTGCCCGCACTTTGCAGGTATTGGATACTTTGACCCCTGCATTTCTTGTTACGGACGAGGCCCACGCTGCCGCAGCCGCCGCGCTGGGGTACAGCGGGCAAATCATCCAGCTTGACGATCTGCTGGCCGCACCCGCGGACGCTGCCCTGCTGGCAGCCCGCCGCCGTCAGGCTGTGGACGTTGACCCTCTGTATATCAACTTCACAAGCGGAAGCACCGGTGTGCCAAAAGGCGTCACCGTCAGCCACCGCTCGGTGCTGGATTTTATCCCGCAGTTTGCCGAAATTTTCGGCATCACACAAAACGATATTCTGGGCAATCAGGCTCCCTTTGACTTTGACGTTTCGGTCAAAGACCTGTACACGGCACTGTACACGGGGGCTAAGGTGCAGATCATCCCGCGCGCTTATTTCAGTCAGCCCACAAAACTCATGGACTATCTGGCAGACCATGAGGTCACCATACTTGTCTGGGCCGTCAGTGCCATGTGCTTTGTCTCCATCATGAACGGCTTCAGCTACCGTATCCCTTCCCGCGTGCGGCAGGTATTGTTCAGCGGCGAAGTCATGCCCATCAAGCACCTGATGAAGTGGAAGTCCGCTCTGCCGCACGCCCGGTTTGTGAACCTCTACGGCCCGACAGAAATTACCTGCAACTGCACCTACGCCATTTTGCCGGACCGCGATTTTGCCCCGGATGAGGCGTTGCCCATCGGACGCGCGTTTCCCAACGAGAAGGTCTTTCTGCTGGACGAGAACGACGTCCTTGTCACCGTGCCCGGGCAGGCAGGGGAGATCTGCGTTTCCGGTACGGCGCTTGCTCTCGGCTACTATGCTGACCCTGTGCGCACAGCGCAGGCCTTTACCCAGAATCCGCTGAACACCAACTGGTATGAGCGTATTTACCGCACCGGCGATCTGGCCCGCTACGACGAAAGCGGCAGCCTGTATTATATTGGCCGCCGGGATTTCCAGATCAAGCACATGGGACACCGCGTAGAGCTTGGCGAAATTGAAGCTGCCGCTATGCGCTGCGACGCCGTGACCCGTGCCTGCTGCACGTTTGATGCCGAACGCCAGCGGCTCCACCTGTTTTACACGGGCAGCTGTGAGAAAGTCGCCCTGCTGGCTGCGCTGAAAGAAAGTCTGCCGCCTTTTATGCAGCCGAATACTGCTGTGCAGCTGGACGAGATGCCGCTGAATAAGAACGGCAAAATTGACCGCACGGCACTGGCTGCCCTGACGAAAAAAGGAGCCCATAAATGACCGACGCTTCTTTGCAAAAAATTGCTGCCACCTACGGCACACCGACGTTTTTCTTTGACACTGACGCTTTGCAGGCCCGCGTGCGCGCTATTCAGGCAATCTGGGGCAGGGAAATCGACCTTTGCTATTCCATCAAAGCCAACCCATTTCTGCTGCCTGCCATGATGCAGGTCACTGCGCGGCTGGAAGTATGCAGTCCCGGAGAGCTTTCGCTCTGCGAGAGCCTGCATGCTGCGGATGCACGTGTTATCTATTCGGGTGTTAATAAGACGCCCGTGGATATTGCCCGCGCCGTGGCCGACGGCGTCGGCACCTGCACAGCGGAATCTCTGCTGCAGGTCCGCTATCTGCAGGATGCTGCACGTAAGGCCGCCAAACGGCTGCCTGTGCTGCTGCGGCTGAACGCGGGCAGTCAGTTCGGCATGTCAAAGGAGGATCTTTTCACCGCATTGGCGCATCGCAGGGAAACACCTGATCTGGAGTTTATCGGCATTCACTACTTTGTCGGGACCCAGCGCAAAAAGCTGGTCAATCAGCAAAAAGAGCTGGCCATGCTGCGGGAACTGTACGCTGAAATTGAGCAGACCTTCGGCCTGCGTCTGCCGGAACTGGAATACGGCCCAGGGCTGGCGGTGCCGTATTTTGACGGCGACGATTTTACCGACACACTGTCCCCGGCCAAAGACCTTGCACCAGCACTGCGCGAAGTCAGCAGCTGGGTCCATCTGACCGTTGAGATGGGCCGCTTTTACACCGCCGAATGCGGTTATTACCTGACCACCGCCATGGACTGCAAGGACCACGGCGGGCAGCACTACTGCATTGTGGACGGTGGAATGAACCACTTGAATTATCTTGGCCAGATCATGGGTATGAAACGCCCGCATCTGCGCCATTTTGCTGCCCGGGCAGCTTCCGTACAGGACTGGACACTTTGCGGCAGCCTTTGTACTACGAACGATGTTCTTGTGCGCAGTATGCCGCTGGCCGGACTATGCCCCGGCGACCTGCTTGTTTTTGAAAACACCGGTGCCTACTCTGTTACGGAAGGACTTGGTCTGTTTTTGAGCCGCGACCTGCCGCAGGTCATTCTGTGGCAGAACGGCACGCCGCACCCGGTACGCAGCGAAACGCCGACCTATCCCATCAATACACCCGCTGTGTAAGATAATTTGAAAAGGAGAAATACCAATGGAACGTTTACTGGAAATTTTAAGCGAAATCAAAGAGGACGTGGACTTTTCCACCTGTACAACGCTGATTGATGACGGCATCCTGGACTCTTTCGACATTCTGCAGATCATCTCGGCCCTGAATGAGGAATACGACATTTCGATCCCCGCATCCGAAATCATGCCGCAGAACTTCAACAGCGCCGAGGCCCTTTACAAGATGGTCCAGCGCCTGCAGGAAGATTGATGTCCGAGATGCCCGGAATGCCCGAAATATAAGATAACGCTTGCATTTATTCCAAACTTATTGTATAATACTAACAGCGGACAGGGCTGAATTGCGCTGTTTCGCGTACAGATGCAGGTCCCGCGCGTGGGCAGCCTGTGAACCATGTCAGGCGGGGAACCGAGCAGCATTAAGCGGTGCTTGCCCAGTGCCGCGGTCAAGCCTGCATCTGTACGCAAAGCAGCGCAGCCGCGTGCTCTGCCCGCTGTTTTTTGTAGCTTTGCAGGAGGTGAGCCGATGTACCGTGCCCTGTATCGAAAATGGCGTCCCCAGCGCTTTGCGGACGTGGTTGGCCAGACGGCCATCGTCACGGCCCTGCAGAACCAGATTTCTGCCGGGCGCATCGGCCATGCGTATCTGTTCACCGGCACCCGCGGCACCGGCAAGACGACCTGCGCCAAGATCTTTGCCAAGGCGGTCAACTGTCTGGACACCTCCAGCCCCGACCCCTGCGGCGAGTGTGAAATTTGTAAGGGCATTGACTCCGGCTCCGTCATGGACATCATCGAGATGGATGCCGCGTCGAACAACGGCGTTGACGACATCCGCGACCTGCGCGACGAGGTGGCCTATCTGCCGTCAGTCTGCAAGTACAAGGTCTACATTATCGACGAGGTGCACATGCTCTCCACCGCGGCGTTCAACGCGCTGCTCAAAACGATGGAGGAACCGCCCGAGCATGTCATCTTTATCTTAGCCACCACCGAGGTGCAGAAGGTTCCCGTCACGATTTTGAGCCGCTGCCAGCGGTATGACTTCACCCGCATCACGGCGGATGACATTGCCGGGCGGCTGCTCTACGTGGCCGGGCAGGAGAAGATCGAGCTGGACGAGAACGCCGCACAGTTGATTGGCCGTCTGGCCGACGGTGCCATGCGTGACGCGCTGTCCATTCTGGACACCTGCGCCGGTGTCGACAACCACGTGGACGAGGCGCTTGTCCGCCGTATGGCCGGTGTCACGGACAGGGGCTACCTGTTTGAGATCAGCGACGCCATCGCGGCAGGGGACTCCGTCACTGCACTGGAAAAAATCGCCGAGCTGCGCCAGCAGAGCGTCGATATGCGCCGCCTCTGCATGGAGTTGGCCGGACATTACCGCAATCTGATGCTCTGTGCGCTGCCGGGCGGCACGTCACTTCTGACCGGCATTTCGCCGGAGGAGGAGGCTGCCTACACCCAGCGCAGGGACTTCCCGCAGCGGGAAGCCATCCGTGCGGTCAATGCGTTCGGCTCGGCACTTGAGAAAATGAGCCGCGGCACTGACCAGCGCATTGAGCTGGAGCTGGCGATTTTTTCACTGACCCAGCCCGAGACTGCCGCCGCACCTGTTATCATCCAGCAGCCCGCCCCGGCAGCACCCGCCGCGCCCCAGGCGTTCGCCAGCGCGCCGCGCGCCTACACAGCAGCGCCGCCGGTACAGGCTGCGCCCTCTGTAGTGCCGCCCGTGGTACAGCCGCAGAACATTCCCGCCGCTGCACCGGATGATGTACCGCCGCCCATTGACGATGACCCGCCGTTCCTGCAGCCGGAGCTGAAGCCCGCCCCGCAGCAAACTCCCGCGCCGGTACCGCCAGCATCCGCTGCCCCGGCCCCGCGTAAGGCCGAGCCGCCGCGGCAGGCAGGCCCGCTGGAGCCGTTCGCCTTCTGGCCCGCCGTGCTGGCCGATTTGGAGGAGAATGATGCAATGCTCATCTCCTTTTTGCGCGGCACCCGGGCCTACTGTGACGGCAAGCGCGTGCTGTTTGAGTGCAGCGACGCCTTCCGCGATTATATCCGCAATAACCGGGAGGTCAGCAAGCGTCTTAAGGAAACTATCTACCGTGTATCGCGCACCAAGTACAGTATCGGCCCCTATGAGGAGCCAAAGACCGACGACACCACCGCTGCCGTCAGCTTGGATGAGACCCTGCACACGATGCAGGCGCTTGGTGTCGATTTGAAAATCGTTGATAAATAATTATTTTTGGAGGATACAACCATGAAAGCAAGACTGCCCAAGGGCTATGGCCGACCCGATCCCAACGTCATGATGCGTCAGGTCCAGAAGATGCAGGACGACATCCGCGCCAAGCAGGAGGAGCTCGAAGCCAAGGAGTACACCGGCACCGCCAGCGGTGAGATGGTCACTGTCACGATGAACGGCAAGCATGAGATCACCGCCGTCAAGATCAAGCCCGAGGCCGTCGACCCCGATGATATTGAAATGCTTGAGGATCTGATTGCCGCTGCCGTCAACAGCGCCTCCGCTGCTGTTGACAAGGACTCCGAGGAGGAGATGTCCAAGATGACCGGCGGTCTGAACATCCCCGGTCTGGGCTAAGAGGCTGCCTATGTTCAACAACAATGTTGAGCCGCTGGAAAATCTGATCGACCAGTTTGCCCAGTTTCCCGGCATTGGCCGCAAAAGTGCGGTGCGTATGGCCTATCAGGTCATGTCGATGCCGCCCAAGCAGGCCATGGAGCTGGCCAAGGCGATTGAGCACGCCAAAAGTGACCTGCACCGCTGCCGCATCTGCCAGGACTACACCACCGGCGATGTCTGCAAGATCTGCGCCTCCCAGAAGCGGGACCGCAGCATCATCTGCGTGGTCGAGGGCCCGCGCGACATCAAGTCGATTGAGCGCACCCACGAGTACAACGGCCTGTACCATGTGCTGCACGGCCTGATTTCGCCGATGGATGGCATCGGTGCAGATCAGCTCTGCATCAAGGAGCTGCTGGCCCGTCTGAATGACACCGTCAAGGAGGTCATCATGGCCACCAGCCCGACGGTGGAGGGCGAGGCCACGGCGATGTATATCGCCAAACTCATCAAACCTCTGGGCATCAAAACGACCCGCCTGGCCTATGGCCTGCCCGTCGGCTCGAGTCTGGAATACGCCGATGAGACGACGCTGTACCGTGCCATGGCCGGACGCGGCGAGATGTAAAAAAATTCCTGTACCGCTTTTGCCGGTACAGGTTTTTTATTGTAGCTTTATTTCAGCAGACTGTAATCCCGCAGACAGCGCTGTACACCCGTCAGGGTATCGTCAAAGCCGACACCCGCTGCCGCACGCAACCTGCCGCCATCCATCAGCAGGCTGCGCGGCCAGTCTGCCGCCTCTATGACGAGGTGGATGTCCAGCAGCGCACAGGCGCGCCGGGCCGTCGTGACCATGTCGAAGTCGTTCTCGCTGCCAAAGTTGTACACGCCGCCTGGCAGTTCCATGGCCTGGGTCAGCCGCTCCACGGCCTCCCGCACATAGGTGATGCCGCGGTAGTCCCGCGCTGAAAACCGCAGCGTCTCCTGCCGCATAGCAGCGGTCAGCAGGTTCAGCAGGAAGTTACCGCGGATCGGCAGGCCGTACCCGGGCAGGTCGTACATCCAGGCCGCCCGCAGCAGCACGGCATCGGGCAAAATATCCAGCACGCGCTGCTCCATCTCCTGCTTGTGGCGGCCATAGACGTTGGCGGGGGAGAGTAGTGTATCCTCGTCAAACGGCCCGTGCTCAGTAAGGCCCGTGTAGACCTGGTCAGAGCTGAACGCAACCAGCTTTGCGCCGCTTTTTTGCGCTGCAGCCGCCATCCAGCACGGCAGCAGAACGTTGGCGCGGTAGGACTCGTCCGGGTGCTTTTCGCTGTAGCCCGTGTCGGAGAGCGCCGCCGTGTGTACGATCACGTCCGGCTGCTCGCGCCGCACCCAGCCAGCCACAGTCTGCTCATCCGCTGCGGCCGGCATTCCTTTGGGGAAGGCGCACAGCTCGTACCGCCCCGCCAGCTGGGGCATGATGCGTGCCCCCACAAAGCCGCCCGCGCCGGAGACCAATAGCTTTTTCATGTCTTTTCCCTCGCAATACGATTTTTGTCTTTATTGTACCGTTTTTGCGCAGCTGTTGCAAGCGGCTTGACAAATTCCGCGCTGGTTTGTATAATAGAAACACCTAAAACAGGTGTGGATTTTTACAGTTCTGATACTACTTTTCGCCACACAGCGCTTTCTTTCCGGGAAAGCGTTGTGTGGTTTTTGTTGTGTCAAAAGGAGGAGCCCATGAACGATACCTTCATGAAAGAAAAGCCGATTTTTCCGCTGCTGACCTCAATGGCCCTGCCTATGGTCGTCTCGATGCTGGTCAATGCACTGTACAACATCGTGGACAGCCTCTTTGTCGCCCGCATCAGTGAGGAAGCCATGACTGCACTGTCCCTCGTCTACCCGGTGCAGAACCTCATCAACGCGATTGCCATCGGCTTCAGCATCGGCATTGCCGCGCTGATCTCGCTGCATCTCGGTGCAGGCAACAAAGAAAAGGCTGACATGGCCGCCACCCACGGCATGGTGCTTTCGCTGATCCACGGCGTCGTGATTTCCATCGTCTGCACCGCCATCATGCCGCGGTTCCTGCGCTCCTTCACCAGCGACGAGACCGTCATTGCCATGGGCGTGACCTACTCCCGTGTTGCCTTTATGTTCGCTGTCGTCATCATGGCCGCCATGGCGTTTGAGAAGATCTTTCAGGCGGTGGGCCGGATGAACATCACGATGATCGGCCTGATGGGCGGTTCGGTCTGCAACATCATTCTGGACCCGCTGCTGATTTTCGGCATCGGCCCGTTCCCCAAAATGGGCATTGCCGGTGCGGCGCTGGCTACCGGCATCGGCCAGATGGTCCCTGTCATCTTCTATCTGATTGTCTACTTCGTCAGCCCTATCCCGGTCAGGCTGCGCTCCGGCTGCCTGAAGCCGGACCCCAAAATGGCCCTGCAGCTCTATTCCATCGGCGTACCGGCCATCCTGAATCTGGCACTGCCCTCGGTGCTCATCACCTTCCTGAACTCGCTGCTGGCCGTCTACTCTCAAAGCTATGTCGTCGTGCTGGGTATCTACTACAAATTGCAGACCTTCCTGTACCTGCCCGCCAACGGCATTGTGCAGGGTCTGCGCCCCATCATCGGCTACAACTACGGCGCGGGGGAGTATGACCGCGTCAAAAAGCTCTACCGCACGTCCATGGGCATGTGCGCCGCCATCATGGCCGCGGGCACGGTGCTCTGTCTGGCGCTGTCCGGCCAGCTGATCGGGCTTTTCAGCTCGAACGCCGAGACCATCGCCATCGGCACGTCGGCCCTGCGCATCATCTGCGTAGGTTTCATCGTCTCGACGATTTCAGTCGTCGCCTCCGGCTCGCTGGAGGGTCTCGGCATGGGCGTGCAGTCACTGGTCATCTCGCTGTGCCGTTACATCGTTGTCATCATGCCGCTGGCCTGGCTGTTCTGCCGCCTGCTGGGTGCCGACGGCATCTGGAACGCCTTCTGGGTGACCGAGGTCATCACGGCGGGCATTTCAATGGTCGTATACCACAAGAGCGTGAAGCTGAAATAAACCAACAGGAGCCTGACCACAGCTGGTCAGGCTCCTGTTCTATATAAGTAAAAGGCTTCCCCCGAGGGGGAAGCCTTTTCGTTACGCCTGCTCCTGTACGTACCGAATAAACGCATCGCGCTCCGCGGTGGTGCGCACAACGGCCGTGTACATCCAGTCGCCCATGTCCAGGCGCAGCGCCTGGGGAATACGCTCACACATCCGCATACGGGAGCCGTACTTGGCCATGATCTGCGCATGGGTGTGCTTGTACTCATGGCAGTCGCGGCGGCCTGCGTAGACGCAGAAATACTTCGGGCCGTCCAGTTCGGCGTTGCGTACCTCGTCGTAGCAGACCATGTCCGCCCAGATCTGGTAGCAGTCCACCGAGTTCGCATAGTTGATCATATCGGGCGTATAGCCGCCTGCGGGGCGCATGTTGACCTCCAGCGCGACGTAGTCGCCCTTTTTGCCAAGACCCGGCTTGTCCTCATTCAGCTGGAAGAACTCGCAGTGGAAGAAGCGGCTCTTTGCGCCGAACGCCTTGATGGTGCGGAAGCCCACATCCTTCAGCGCAGCGGGCACGGACTTCTGCGTCCAGTAGGAGAGGTCGCCGTTCTGACTGACGATGTCCAGCAGCGGGGTGGGGAACACGTTGGAGGTGTAGAACAGCGGCACGCAATGGCTGTCGGCCACACCGTCAAAGCTGACGATGGTGCCGTTGATGTACTCCTCCATAATGTACCGGACGTTATGCGGCTCGGCGTAGAATTCTTTCAGCTCGGTAAAATTGCGCAGCTTGTAGGTTGCCTCGGCACCGCAGCCGTTATCCGGCTTGACGATGACCGGGTAGCCGACCTCCTTGATAAAGGCGCGGGCCTCGGCCAGTGTGCTGACAATATGGTGGCGCGCCACCGGTACACCCGCAGCGATGTAGCTTTCCTTCATTTTGCTCTTGTACTTGATGCGCTCGATGAAGTCATTCTTTGCACCGGTATTGATGTTGAAATCCGTGCGCAGCTGGGCGTCCATCTCCAGCCAATACTCGTTGTTGGACTCGATCCAGTCGATCTTGCCATAGTGGAAGGTAAAGTACGCGACAGCGCGGAGCATCTCGTCGTAATTGCCAAGATCATTCACGCGGTAATACTCAGTCAGGCACTGCTTCAATTCCCAGGGAATCTCGTCAAACGGAGCATCACCGATGCCCAGCACATTGACGCCGTTGCGGTGCAGACGGTCACAGAAATTCCAGTAGGTCTTGGGAAAATGCGGGCTGACAAAGATAAAATTCATCGGGTACTTCAACTTCCTCTCTCAAACTTCACACAAACCGGCGTCACACAAAGCGATTCTGTGCAGCGTCATACTCATAGCCGATCTCGCGCAGGGCCGCACACAGCGCGTCACGGTCAGTCTCCTCACGGTCACACAGCGCGTCCAAACTGGCGTCGCGGTCCCGCAGTTGGGTGTTTACATAGCTCAACAGCATTACAGGGTCACGGGGGAGCATAGACCCACCTCCTAAAAAGCAAGCGTAAAAGAGAAAAAGCCGGTCACACGATGTGACCGGCATTTTTTCCTTCCAATCAGACCGCGCGGGTAACTTTACCAGAGCGCAGGCAGCGGGTGCAGGCGTAGATATACTTCGGGGAACCGTCCACGATCGCCTTCACGCGCTTGACATTGGGGTTCCAGGTACGGTTGCTCCGACGATGAGAGTGAGAAACCTTGATACCGAACGTGACACCCTTGCCACAGCAAGAACATTTGGCCATAATTGCTTGCACCTCCTTTTCAATAGCTTTAATAGTATAGCGTATACTGCGCGAAAATGCAAGTGTTTTGACAGAAAAAATTTTGATTTTTTTCATAATTTTGCGTTTTTGTTTGATTCAGGCGCTAAATATTGTGTTTTCGGTGCCTACAGGGCTTGTCTTGCCGCCGTTTCTACGATATAATAGACTAAGCTTTTAATGGGGTGGTGTTACCTTTTGAACGGATTGTTGTCTCCCGCGGTGATCGTGCAGTATCTGCTGCGCGCTGTTGTCGTGCTCCTCACCATCCCGTTTCACGAGTCGGCCCACGCGCTGGCCAGCCACCTGCTGGGTGATGACACTGCCGTGCGCGCCGGGCGTCTCTCGATGAATCCGCTGCGCCACTTTGACCCGCTGGGTGCCCTGTGCATGCTGGTGGGCGGCGTCGGCTGGGCCAAGCCCGTCTCGATCAACCCGTACAACTATAAGAACCCCAAGGTCGGCATGGCGCTGTCCGCCGCCGCGGGGCCTGCCAGCAATCTGCTGCTGGCGTGGGTGTCGATGATCCTGTACAAGCTGTGCTGGTACAGCGGGCTGGGGGACGCCGTGCCCGTGCTGACAATGTTCCTATATTATATGGTAGCCATGAATCTGAGCCTGGCGGTTTTCAATCTGCTGCCGGTGCCGCCGTTTGACGGCAGCCGCATTGCGCTCTTGTTTTTGCCGCAGCGGCTCTATTTCAGGGCGATGAAATATGAGCGATATATTATGCTGGCCGTGCTGGCACTGGTGTTTTTGGGTCTGCTGGACGCGCCGCTGTCCTGGCTTGTCAACGGTATGTGGCGGCTGATGCTGCACCTGACAGGCTTTGTGGAGCTGCTTTGGGGGTATTGAGTTTTTGCCGGAAGTTCTGACATTTAAAATAGAAGATTTTGAGGGCCCGCTGGATTTGCTGCTGTACCTGGTGGGCAAAAATAAAATGAACCTCTATGATGTCAACATCATGGAGTTGATTGAGCAGTACACCGCTGCCATCCGGGAGATGCAGCAGGACCGGATGGAGATTTCCAGCGAGTTCATCGACATGGCGGCGCATCTGGTGCAGATGAAAAGCGCCCTGTTGCTGCCGCGCAGCCCCGAGGCCGAGCGCATGAAGGCCGAGCTGACCGGGCGTTTGATCGAGTACAGCGCCTGCAAGGAGGTGGCCGCCCAGCTGGGCAGCCGTGCCCGTGACCTGTACACCGTAGCCCGTGAGCCGATGCCGCTGGTCGGCGCTGCCGAATACACCCGCCGCCATGACCCGAACTGGCTCGTGCAGGCGTGGTTCAATCTGATGGGCCGCAGCACCCGCAAGAAAAAGCCCACGCAGGAAAAGTTTGAGCCGCTCGTCACCGCGCCGTTTGTCTCCGTCGCCAGCCGCGTCTCCCACATGCTGCGCGGCTTGCTCAAGGGCAGCCTGCAAAAAATGGGCCAGCTGTTCAGCCACGAGGAAAGCCGCAGCACAAACGTAGCGACCTTCCTGGCGCTGCTCGAGCTCATCCGCGCAGGACGCGTCAAGGTCGACGCCAGCGGCACCTTGCAGCTGGACCGCACACACCGCAGAAGAAAGGACAAAACGCCATGACAGAACGACAGGAGCTCGGCTCTCTTGAAGCCATGCTGTTTGCCCACGCCGAGCCTGTGGAGACCGCCCGCCTGGCCGACGCCCTGCGGCTGGACGCCGACGAGGTCACCACGCTTTTGCAAAAGCTGCAAAAGCGCTACGACGAGCAGGAGAGCGGCATGGTCATTCTGTACTTCGAGCCTGACCGCTGGCAGATGACGACCCGCCCGTACTACGGCGAGATGGTCAAGCGCATTCTGGACACCCGCCGCAACGCGCCGCTTTCGCCCGCCGCACTGGAGGTACTGGCCGTCATCGCCTACAATCAGCCCGTCTCCCGCAGCTTTATCGAGCAGGTACGCGGCGTTGACTCGTCGTCCACCGTCACCAAGCTGTTGGACAAGGGACTGATCGAGGAGGCGGGCCGCCTGGACCTGCCCGGCAAGCCGGTAGCTTTCCAGGTCACGGACACATTTCTGCGCGTCTTTGGCCTCGGCAGTCTGGCCGACCTGCCGCCGCTTCACGGCGAGGCTGCCGAGAGCGCCGAGCCGGAGGAGACGGAAGGCGACGACGGTCAGCTGGAATGGAAGTGATTGCTTATGGCCATTCTGTTGTTCCTTCTCCGACTGATTGGCTGGGTGCTGCTGGCGGTGCTCTTGCTGCTGCTCGTCGCCCTGCTGATACCGCTGGGCGTTCGGTTTGTGTACCGCCCGGGCAGCGTGCGGGCCACGGCCTGCTACGGACCGCTGCACTTCACGCTCTGGCCGCGCAAGGGCCAGCCGGAAGCACTGAAAAAGCCCGCCTCCGCCGCGCCGCCCGGGCAGACCGTGCGCAAGACGGCGGACGGCGAACAGGCGTCCGTCACCGTGGAGGTCAAGCCGGACAAGCCCGCCGCAAAGCCCGCACAGACCGTCGCCCGGCAGCCCGCAGCGCAGGGGAAGCCCGAAGCGCCGAAGCCTGCTGACAGTGTCCCCGCTGAAGACGCCGATGCTGAGGGCAGCGCGAAAAAGAGCGGTCTGCCGTTCGGCATCTCGGCGCGCATCGACGCCGCTATGCAGTTACTGTCCAATGACCCGATGGCATTTGCCCGGTGCATGCTGGGCCACACAGGCTGGCTGGGGCGCCACCTGCTGCGTTCGGTACGGGTGTCCGGGCTGGACATCTTCTGGACCGTGACCGCCGACGAGGCCAGCGCCACCGCCGAGCTGTTCGGCGCTGAAATGGCGCTTGCCAACAATCTGCTGGCTCTGGTCCAGCAGTACATCCGCGTACAGAGTGACCGCCTCTGGCTCGAGCCGGATTTCACCGGCGAGCGCGCAGGGGAGCGTATCGTCTCGTTCCGTCTGACGTCCTGCGCTGCCATGCTGCTCTGGCTCGTCATCCGGCTGCTGCACCGTCTGTGGAAGGACCCGCAGCTACAGCCCGCTGCAAAGGCATAAACGATTTCTTTTTTCGATAAAAGGAGGAACTTACAATGGCTGAACATCCTATTCAAGGTCTGATGGGCGTCACCATCGAGAAAATCCGCGACATGGTCAACGCCGAGACCATCATCGGCGACCCGATCCATGTGGATGACACCACCATCATCCCGGTCTCCCGCGTCACCTTCGGGTTTGTGTCCGGCGGCTCCGATGTCGGCCCCAGCTCCAACAAGCAGATGTTCGGCGGCGGCAGCGGCGCAGGCGTCTCGGTCACGCCGGTGGCATTCCTCGTAGTTTCCAACGGCAATGTGCGCACCGTCCAGCTGGTGGAGAAGGTTTCCGCCGTTGACAACGTTATAGCCTCGCTGCCGGAGCTGGTGGACAAGGTCGCTGCGCTCATCAAGAAAGAAAAGCCGGGTGCTGACGCACCCACCGAATAAGGAGTATAAATTTTAATGGCAGAACAACGTATTCAAAAGGTACTGGCCGACCAGGGCATCTGCTCCCGCCGCGAGGCTGAGCGCCTGATCGCTGCGGGCAAGGTCAAGGTCAACGGCCACCCGGTCACCCTGGGCGACAAGATGGACCCCGACTATGACAAGGTCATGATCGACGGGCAGACACAGCGCATCGTGCGCAAGCGCCAGTACACCTATATCATGCTGCACAAGCCCCGCGGCTATCTGACGACCCGCTCTGACGACCGTGGCCGCAAGACCGTCATGGATCTTGTTTCCGATGTGCCCGCCATGCTGCGCCCGGTGGGCCGTCTGGACAAGGACAGCGAGGGGCTGCTGCTCATGACCGATGACGGCGCGTTCATCAATATGCTGACCCACCCGTCCGGCGGTGTCGGCAAGCTGTACCGCGTCACGGTCAATCCCCGCGCCACTGAGCAGCAGATCATCGAGATGTCGTCCGGCGTTGTGCTGGATGACGGCGTCAAGACCAAGCCCTGCGTCATCCACGTCGTGGTCGATGAGCCGGGCCGCAGTGTGCTGGAGATCACCCTGCACGAGGGCCGCAACCGCCAGATCCGCCGCATGTGCTCCGCTGTCGGCCTGCAGGTCGTGCGCCTGCGCCGCAGCGCCGAGGGTCCCGTCAAGCTCGGTATGCTGCAGCCCGGCGAGTACCGTGAGCTGAAAAAGAGCGAGATCAATGCCCTGCGCAACGCAGCCATGAAATCTGCCGGCAAAGGGGAGAGCCGTGCTGCCAGCCCGGCCCGCCGTCCCGGTCCCCTTAAAAAGCGCACAAATTCTGACTAAAATTGCAGAAAATTCTGAAAAATGTGCAAAATTCCACTTGTGGAAACGTCGCGAACGTAGTATAATTTAATTAAATGGCGGATTTTTTGTAAAGTATTTTTATAAAAAACAGTCAGCTTTACCATAGGAGGAAACTGTATGGCAGCAAATAAGCCCGGCAAGGCAGAGATCCTTGCAGCATTTTTTGATGACGGCACCTACTCGCCGCTGTTTACCGACGGCGCAGTGAGTGCTGCTTACGGCTGTGCAAACGGCCAGAACGCCTACGTCGTGTTTGAGGACGGTTCTCCCGTCGGCGTGCAGGATATTGAAAAGAATATCCGCGTGCTGGAGATGGCCGCCGAGACCGGCGCACCGGTTGTTACGTTCTATGATTCCACGGGTGCCAAGCTTGAGGGCGGTCTTGATCTGCTCAACGCCAACGCCCGCCTGACCGCAGAGATCGCGCGCGTTTCCGGCGTTGTGCCTCAGGTCGCCGTTGTCACCGGTACCTGCGCCGGTACCAACGCCATCAACGCCGCTGCCGCGGACGTCTGTGTCATGGCAGAGGATGCCGAACTGTTCCTGAACGCTCCGTTCAACGCTGAGGACAAGGTTGCAAACGCCGGCTCTGCCGCGTTTGCCGCCAAGGCCGGTGTCGCCGCCGTTACCGCTGCGGACGCCGTTGCCGCCGCCAAGCAGGCTGCCTCCATCGTCGCCCTGCTGCCCGCCAACAATCTGGCCGGTCCTGCGCTGTTCGACTTTGCCGCTCCCTCCAAGGCTCTTGACCTCGTCAAGTACTCCGCGGCTGACGCGATCTCTGCTCTGGCCGATGAGGGCAGCACTGTGGAGCTGTACGCAGGCTACGGCAAGAACATCGTCACCGCGCTGGCTACCATCAACGGCAGCGCCGTTGGTATCCTGGCTACCGAGAAGGCCGCTCTGTGCCACAAGTGCACCGCCAAGGCTGCCCGCTTCGTTCGTCTGTGCGATGCCTACAGCATCCCCGTTGTGACTGTCGTCAACACCGAGGGCTTCGGCAAGAGCGAGGGTGACGATCAGGCTGGCGGCATCCGTCAGGCTGCCCGTATGGCCGGTGTCTACGCCGAGGCTACCACCGTCAAGGTCGCCGTACTGGCCGGTGAGGCCGTCGGCCCTGCCTACACGGTCTTTGCCGCCTGCGCTGACTGGCGTGTTGCCGTGCAGGGCTGCACCGTAGCCCCGCTGGCTCCCGAGGCCGCTGTCACCGTTCTGTACAAGGACGAGATCTTCGCTTCCGATAACATCGTCAACGCCACCAAGGCCAAGGCTGCCGCCTATGCCAAGGAGGTCTGCAGCGCCAATGCCGCTGTGGCCAACGGTGCTGCTGACGCCATTGCCGATGCTGCCACCGCCCGCGGCGCTGTCGCTCAGGCTCTGGATATGCTGGCCAGCAAGCGCACTGTGCGCCTGGCTAAGAAGCACGGCAATATCACGCTGTAATCATCAACCTTGAAATAGGGAGGACTTTTCCATGAAAAACCTGATCGTTACCGTTAACGGCGTTGCTTATAATGTCACCGTTGAGGAAGGCACCGGCGCTCCCGTTGCCGCTGCTGCTCCTGTTGCTGCCCCCGCAGCCGCTCCGGCTCCCGCCGCTGCTCCTGCACCTGCTGCCGCTCCTGCCGGTGCCGCCGGTGCCGTCTCCGTCACCGCTCCCATGCCCGGCAATATCCTGGATGTCAAGGTCAAGGCCGGTGACTCCGTCAAGGCTGGCGACACCCTGCTGATCCTCGAGGCCATGAAGATGGAGAACGAGATCAGCGCTCCGCAGGACGGCACCATTGCCAGCGTCAATGTGCGCAAGGGCGACGTTGTCAACTCCGGCGACCTGCTCATCACCATGAACTAATAGAAAGGCCGGGTGAATCACATTGGCTAAGAAACCCATTAAGATTACTGAGGTCGTCCTGCGTGACGCCCATCAGTCTCTGCTGGCCACCCGTATGACCATGGACGAGATGCGCCCCATCCTGCCCGAAATGGACAAGATCCCGTATTTCTCCGTTGAGTGCTGGGGCGGCGCTACGTTCGACTCCTGCATCCGCTTCCTGGACGAGGATCCCTGGGAGCGTCTGCGCATCCTGCGCAAGGAGCTGCCCCACCAGAAGCTGCAGATGCTGTTCCGCGGCCAGAACATGCTGGGCTACCGTCCCTACGCTGATGACGCCGTCGAGTACTTCGTCCAGAAGTCCGTTGCCAACGGCATCGACGTCATCCGTATCTTTGACGCGCTGAACGACCCCCGCAACCTGCAGACTGCCATCAAGGCAGCTAACAAGGAGGGTGCCCATGTTCAGGCCTGCATCAGCTACACCCTGAGCCCTGTACATAACAACGAGTACTTCGCCAATTATGCCAAGACTCTCGAGGAGATGGGCGCTGACTCCATCTGCATCAAGGATATGGCCGGCCTGCTCAAGCCCTACACCTGCTATGAGCTGGTCTCCGAGCTGAAAAAGACCGTCAAGATCCCCGTGGACATCCACAGCCACTACACCGCAGGTCTGGCTTCCATGTCCATCCTGAAGGGTATCGAGGCTGGTGCCGACATCGTCGATACCGCTATGAGCCCTCTGGCTCTGGGCACTTCTCACATGCCCACCGAAAGCCTGGTCGCCGCCCTGCAGGGCACCGACTACGACACCGGTCTGGATCTGAACCAGCTGAATGTCGTCCGCGCTTACTTCAACAAGCTGCGTGAGAAGTACATCGCCAACGGCCAGATCAACCAGAAGTCTTTGGGCGTTGATGCCAACACTCTGCTGTATCAGGTTCCGGGCGGCATGTTCTCCAACATGCTCAAGCAGCTGAAGGACGCCGGTAAAGAGGACAAGCTCCAGGACGTTCTGGAGGAGATTCCCCGCGTCCGTGAGGATGCCGGTTATCCGCCGCTGGTCACCCCGACCAGCCAGATCGTTGGTACCCAGGCCGTCTTTAACGTCATCATGGGTGAGCGCTACAAGATGGTCACCAAGGAGTTCAAGGGCCTGGTCCACGGCGATTACGGCAAGACCCCCGCGCCCATTAAGAAGGAGTTCAGTGACTTCATCCTGAAGGGCGAGCAGCCGATCACCTGCCGCTTTGCCGACACCCTTGAGCCCGAGATGGAGAAGCTGAAGGCCGAGGCCTCCAAGTACGCCATCCAGGAGGAGGACGTTCTGACCTACGCCATGTTCCCGCAGGTCGCGCCCAAGTTCTTTGAGAAGCGCAACGCCCGTCTGCAGGGCGTCGATGCTCTGCACGCCGACTACGAAAACAAGTCTCACCCCGTCTAAGTAAAAGAATTGCCGCTCCCGCTCTGCCGCGGGGGCGGTTTTTGTTTACCGCGCCACAAAAACTGCGTGAAATATTGCAAAATCCCGGCGTCAGCCTTGCATCTTGCGCCCAAAAATAGTAAAATATAAAATATATGTGTTTATGAGGTGTAGGTTATGGTTTTGAGCATGACAGGATATGGCCGTGCCGGTGCGCTGCTGCATGGCCGTGACATCAAGGTTGAACTTCGCAGCGTCAACGCGCGCTTTTTTGAGTACTCCTCGCGCCTGCCGCGCTCCTGCGCATTTCTGGAGGACAAGCTGAAAAAGCTCGTCGCCTCCAAGGTCAGCCGCGGCAAGGTAGAGCTGAGCCTTTCCATCCAGACCGTCACGGCGGCGGATACCGTCGTCACCGTCAACTGGCAGCTGGCCGAAGGCTACCGCGCTGCGCTGAATGCGATGGCCGAACGGATGGATCTGAAAAACGACGTCTCCGTCGGGATGCTGTCCCGCTTCCCGGACGTGCTGACCCAGACTGCCGCCCCGACGAATGAGGACGAGCTGTGGGAGGACGTCAGGACAGTGGCCGAGCAGGCCGTGGACGCCTTTGTCGCAATGCGCGCCGTCGAAGGCGAGAAGATGAAGGCCGATGTTGCAGGCCGCCTGACCACGATTGAAACGCTCGTCGCCAAAATCGAGGAAAACAGCGCAGGCCGCGTGCAGGCCTACAGCGATAAGCTCTACGCCCGCCTGCAGGAGCTGCTGGGGGATCGCAGCATCGACGAGGGACGCCTTGTGACCGAGGCCGCGATTTTTGCGGACAAGACCGCCATCGACGAGGAAACCGTCCGTCTGCACAGCCATGTGGCGCAGTACCGCGAGATCCTCGAGCTGGACGAGCCGATTGGCCGCAAGCTCGACTTTTTGACGCAGGAGTTGAACCGCGAGTCCAACACGATTGGCTCCAAGTGCCAGGACGTAGCCATCACGCGGCTGGTCGTCGAGCTGAAATCCGAAATCGAAAAAATTCGCGAGCAGATTCAGAACATCGAGTAACGGAGGTTCGCCATGAAGCTGCTGAACATTGGCTTTGGCAACATGGTCAATGCCGACCGCATCATCGGCATCGTCAGCCCGGATTCTGCGCCTATCAAGCGTCTGGTGCAGGATGCCCGCGAGAAGGGCGCACTGATTGATGCCAGCTACGGGCGGCGCACCCAGGCCGTGCTCATCATGGACTCTGACCATGTGATTTTGTCCGGCATCCCGCTGGAAAGCCTGACCGGGCGTGCCAACGAAGAAACTGAAGAAAAGAGGAAGTAACGATGAAAGGTGAAAAATATCTGTTTGTTGTCTCCGGCCCTTCCGGCACCGGCAAGGATACCGTTGTTGCCGCTCTGCTGAAAAAGCACCCTGAAATTCAGCACACCGTCTCCGCCACGACCCGCACCCCGCGTGAGGGTGAAAAGGACGGCATCAATTACCACTTCATGTCTGTAGCCGATTTTGAGGATCATCTGGCACATGACCAAATCGTCGAACACACAAAGTACTGCGAGAACTACTACGGCACGCTGCGCAGCGAGATCGAGGGCCGCATGAAGCTGGGCATCCCGGTTATCCTCGTCATCGAGGTCGAGGGCGCAGGCAACATCAAGAAGATGTACCCCGGTGCAACGACCATCTTTGTGCTGCCCCCGGATATGCAGGAGCTCGAGCGCCGTCTGCGCTGCCGCGGCACCGAGGATGAGGAGACCATCCAGCGCCGCCTGAAGCGTGCCGAGGCAGAGATTGCGAACTCCGTCAACTACGACGAGCATGTCGTCAACATTGAGGTCGACTCCTGCGCCGAGAGCATTTATTCCATCATCCAGTTCAAGCTGCAGCACGGCAGCGACGAATGAGCCTGCTGCTGGCCCAGGCTGCCGTCAACGACGCGAACATCCACTTTGACAAGCTGTACTCCTACCGAATCCCCGCGGAGCTGGCCGGGAGGGTCTTTCCCGGCAGCATGGTACTGGTACCGTTTGGCCGGGGCAGCAAGGCCCGGATGGCCGTTGTGCTGGCTGTCGGGGAGGTGGACGAGAGCGACGCCCCCAAGGGGCTGAAAACGCTCTACGATGCCGCCCCCGAGGATGCCCGCCTGACGCCGGATCTTCTGGAGCTTGTGCGCTTTTTAAAAGAGCGCACCTTCTGCACCTGGTTCGAGGCCGTCAAGGCAGTCATCCCGTATGGCGCACAGTACCGGCCCGCTGTCGTGGACGGCAGGCACGTCATGCAAGGCCGCCTGACCCGCTCTACGGAGCGCCTGTACACGCTGGCGGGGGAGCTGCCGGAAAAGCCAAAGCCCGGCCCACGCCAACTGGCCGCTGTCGCCGCCCTGCAAAACGGCCCGCTGACCGCGCGGCAGCTCGACGAGGTCGGTATTTCCCGGGCAACGCTGGACGGCCTTGTCAAAAAGGGCGTGCTGACCGCCGCCGAGCAGGACAAGGCCATCGACCTGTTTGCAGCCATCCCGTTTGACCCGCAGCCGCTGGAACTATCCCCTGAGCAGCAGCATGTTTTTAACGATCTGCTGCCGAATCTGGAGGATGCCAGACCCCACGCGGCACTGCTGCACGGCGTAACCGGCAGCGGCAAGACCATTGTGTTTCTGCGGCTTATCCAGCGCACGCTGGAGCTGGGCCGCCGCGCACTGGTCCTGGTGCCGGAGATCAGCCTGACACCGCAGATGATACGGCGGCTCAAGTCCACCTTCGGCAGCCGTCTGGCCGTGCAGCATTCGGCGCTCAACAATACCGAGCGCCTTTTGCAGTGGCGGATGATCCAGCAGGGAAACGCCGATATTGTCGTAGGTACGCGCAGTGCAGTGTTTGCACCGCTGCAAAATCTTGGCCTTATCATCATGGATGAGGAACAGGAGCACACCTACCAGAGCGAGTCCGCCCCGCGCTTTGACGCCCACGATGTTGCCAAAAAGCGCGCGGTTATGGAAAACGCCCTGCTGCTGTTTGCCTCGGCCACACCACTGACCGAGACCTACCACGCCGCCGAGAGCGGCAAGCTACAGCTGGTGCAGCTGACCCACCGCTACGGCGGACGGCCCCTGCCCAGCGTCGATTTCATCGACATGCGCGCCGAACTGGCCGCAGGCAACCCGCGCGAGGTCAGCGTGCGGCTGGCGCGGGAACTGCAGGAAAACCTCGACAACGGCGAGCAGAGCATTCTGCTGCTCAACCGCCGCGGCTACCGCACCATCGGCATGTGCACCACCTGCGGCCATGTGCTGAAATGTCCGAATTGCAGCGTGCCGCTCGTCTACCACAAGCCGCAGCAGGCACTGTTGTGCCACCACTGCGGCCATACGGTACACCCGCTGCCGCAGACCTGCCCCGAGTGCGGCGGCAAAATCAGCTACAGCGGCTTCGGCACCCAGCGAGTGGAGGAGGAGCTGGCCGAGCTGCTGCCCGGTGCGCGCATCCTGCGGATGGATCAGGATTCCACCTCCCGCAAGGACGCGCACGAGACGATGCTTGCACAGTTTGCGCGGCACGAATATGATATTCTGCTGGGCACCCAGATGGTCGCCAAGGGCCTTGACTTTGAAAAGGTCACGCTCGTCGGCGTTTTAGGCATTGACTCGCTGCTGTTCGGGCAGGGCTTCCGCGCATACGAGAGCGTGTTCAGCCTTATCACCCAGGTCGTGGGCCGCGGCGGGCGCGCCGCACTGCCCGGGCGGGCGCTGATCCAGACATCCGTGCCTGACCACCCCGTTTTGCAGCTGGCCGCCGCGCAGGACTACAAGGGCTTCTACCGGGAAGAAATCACCTTCCGCCGGTTCAGTCTGTACCCGCCGTTCTGCTCGTTCGTGGTCGTCGGCTTCATCGGTGACCAGGAGGGGGCCGTGTTCATCGCAGCCCAGCGGTTTGGCGCACTGCTGGGTCAGCACGCCGCACAAAAGCCCAATATCCCGCTGCGCATTTTAGGCCCCGCGCCGATGAACATTACGATGCTCAACAACAAATTCCGCTACAAGCTGACGCTGAAATGCCGCAATGACGCGGCGTTCCGCGCGCTTTTGCACGAGACACTGGACGCCTACGATGCCGAAAAGCTGCCGCAGAAGGCGTCCGTGATCCTCGATTTCAATTCTGATGGTGATTTATAACATTTGGAGGTTATTTTTATGGCACTGCGTACCATTGTGCAGGACGGCGACCCGATCCTGAAGAAAGTCTGCCGCCCCGTTACCAAGTTTGATGATCGTCTGGGCACTCTGCTTGACGATATGAAGGAGACCCTGCTGGCCGCGAACGGCCTGGGTCTGGCCGGCCCGCAGGTGGGCATGATGCGCCGCCTGTTCATCTGCCTGGATGACCGCGACCTGCCCGAGGAGGTTCCCGCGAACTACGAGTACAAGTTCATTGAGTTCATCAACCCCGAGATCCTCGAGCTGAGCGACGAGCAGGTCGAGCTGTACGAAGGCTGCCTGTCCTTCCCGGGACATAACGGCGCGATCAAGCGCTCGAAGCACGTCAAGGTCAAGGCACAGGACCGCCACGGCGAGTGGTTTGAACTGGAGGCCGATGACATGCTCGCCCGCTGCATCCAGCATGAGAACAACCATCTGGACGGCATCACCATCATGGACCTGGCCGAGCATTTCTATGAGGACGACTACCCCGAGGAAAACGAGGACTAAAATTTATGCGCATCCTGTTTATGGGAACTCCTGACATCGCCGCCGAAAGCCTGGCCGCCCTGCTGGACGCCGGGCATGAGGTCTGCGGTGTCTTTACCCGCCGCGACAAGCCCGTAGGCCGCAAGCAGATCCTGACTGCGCCGCCGGTCAAGCAGTTGGCTGTTGAGCACGGTCTTTCGGTCTACCAGCCCCGCACGCTGCGGGACGGCTCGTCCGATGAGCTTATCAAAGAGTTGGCGCCTGACATCATCGTCGTTGTGGCCTATGGCTGCATCATCCCGCCGCAGCTTCTGCATGTGGCGAAGTACGGCTGCATCAATCTGCATGTCTCGCTGCTGCCCAAATACCGCGGCTCCGCGCCCATCCAGTGGGCCGTGCTCAACGGTGACGAGGGCACCGGCGTGACCATCATGCAGCTGGACGAAGGGCTGGACACCGGCGACATCCTGATGGTGGAGCCGGTCACCATTGACCCCGAGGAGACAAGCGGTGAATTGTTTGACCGCGTCAGCGCCGTGGGTGCCGGAACGCTGGTCACCGCGCTGGAAAAAATCGAGGCAGGGGAGTTGACCCCGCGCAAGCAGGATAACGCTGCCGCCACCATGGCCCCGCCGCTGACGAAGGACATGGCACAGTTCGACTTTACGCAGGATGCCGCCCACATCCACAACTGGGTGCGCGGCATGAACCCGTGGCCCGTGGCGTGGTTCGCGCAGGACGGCAAGCGCATCAAGGTGTTGGAAAGCCGCCTGGCCGAGAACCCGCAGCACGCAGCCCCCGGCACCGTGCTGGCCCTGAAGCCGCTGACGATTGCCGCTGAAAACGGCGCTGTCGCGCTGCTGACTGTCACGCCCGAGGGCGGCAAGCCGATGGCGGGCACGGCCTGGGCCGCGGGCCGCCGCCTGAAAGCGGGGGACAGCCTGTGACGCCGCGCCGTCTCGCCGTCAAGGCCCTGATCCATCAGGAGCAGGCAGGCTACGCCAACCTTGTGCTGGACGCCGAGCTGAAAAAGTGCACGCCGCCGCTGGACAGCCGCGACGCCGCCTTTGCCGCGCGCATTTTTTACACAACGCTCGAGCGTCTGCCGCTGCTGGACTATCGTATAAATCATTTTACGAAAAAGCCCGTCGCCAAGCTGGACGCGCCGGTGCGCGCCGTGCTGCGGGCGGGACTGGCACAGGCACAGTACATGAATGTGCCGCTGCCCGCCGCTGTGAATGAATCGGTCAAGCTGACGCGGGCACTGGGAAAATCCAGTGCCGCAGGCATGGTCAACGCCGTGCTGCGCCGCGCCGTTGCCGCCGATGTCTCCGAGGCCGATTTTGCCGACCCTCTGGACCGGCTCTCGATCTACTACTGCCTGTCCCGCCCGGTGGCTGAGCTTTTCTATACGCAGTTCGGGCAGGAGGCGTTCCCTCTGGCCGCCGCATTTTATGAAAAGCCTAAGACGACGATCCGCGTCAACACACTGCGCACGAACGATACCGACCTGACCGCGCTTTTGCAGCAGGAGGGCCATACCGTGACGCCCGGCCCCTGGCCGGGGGCGCTGGTCGTGGAATTTGCCGGTTCGCCCGCCGCGAGCGCGGCATTCAAAGAAGGGCTTTTCCATGTGCAGGGGCTTGCCAGCCAGTTTGCCGCGCTCTGCGTTGACGCACAGCCGGGGCAGCAGGTGCTCGATCTCTGCGCCGCGCCGGGCGGCAAAAGCCTGACGTTGGCCGAGGCCATGCAGAACAAAGGCCAGCTTGTCAGCGGCGAGTTTGTGCCCGCCCGCGTGCCGCTTTTGCAGCAGGCGTTTGACCGCTGCGGCATCACCTGTGCCGTAGCGGTTGAAAATGACGCCACACAGCACAATTCCGACTGGCCAACGTTTGACCGTGTGCTCTGCGATGTGCCCTGCTCGGGTTTGGGCGTTATCGCCAAAAAGCCGGACATTCGTTACAAGGATTTGGACGGGATAGAGAATCTGCTCGCTGCCCAGCAAAAAATCCTGCAAAACGGCGCAGATTCACTTGCCGAAAATGGCCGTTTGGTGTATTCTACCTGTACAGTGAATGATAAGGAGAATCAGGCCCAGGTGGAGAAATTCCTCTCCGTCAATCCTGATTTTCACGTTGTACTGCCAAAGACGGCGCTGCCGGGGGCGGACATCACGCCGCTGGGCACGCTGTTTTTGCCCCACCGAACCGGGACGGACGGTTTTTTTGCCGCCATCCTGGAACGAAACTGACTGTAAACTCGTTCTTATAAAAGGAGGTGACCCCGCATGGGCGAAAAAATTTGCATTTCCGACCTGACGCTGGACGCGCTGACGGCCTACATCGTGGGACTGGGTCAGCCAAAATTCCGCGCCAAGCAGATTTTTAAATGGCTGCACCAGAAGCTTGTGACGGAGTTCTCCCAGATGACCGACCAGCCCAAGGCGCTGCTGGCCCAGCTGGAGGAGCAGTGCACGATTGCAGCCCCCGTCATCCGCCGCCGCCAGCAGTCCAGGGACGGTACGGTCAAGTATCTTTTGCAGCTGGCCGACGGCAACTGCATCGAGACCGTGCTCATGCGCTACAAATACGGCAATACTGTCTGTGTGTCCACCCAGGTGGGCTGCGCGATGGGCTGCCGGTTCTGCGCCTCCACCCAGGCGGGCCGCGTGCGCGACCTGACGGCGGGGGAGATCGCGGCGGAAATTTACACCGCACAGAAGGACACCGGCGAGCGCGTCTCCCACATTGTTTTGATGGGCATCGGTGAGCCGCTGCACAATTTTAATAATGTGATGGACTTTCTGGAGATCATCTCCTGCCCGGAGGGCGTCAACATCGGTATGCGCAACATCAGCCTGTCGACCTGCGGCCTTGTGCCCAAGATCGACGAGCTGGCGAAGCGCCATCTGCAGCTGACACTGTCTGTCTCGCTCCATGCGCCGGACAATAAGACCCGTTCCGGCATGATGCCGGTCAACGATGCGTTCCCGCTGGAGCAGCTGATTCCCGCCTGCCGCCGCTACCAGAAGGAGACGGGCCGCCGCATCAGCTTTGAGTATTCGATGGTGCGCGGTGTCAATGACAGCAGTGAGATGGCGCAGAAGCTCGCCAACCTCATCAAGGGCATGGGCGCGCACGTCAACCTGATTCCCATCAACCCCGTGGACGGCAGCCCCTATTCTGCCACCGACGATGCCAATGTGCACCGCTTCCAGAAGGAGCTGGAGGCACTGGGCGTCAACGCCACGGTGCGCCGCCGTCTGGGTACCGACATCAGCGCCGCCTGCGGCCAGCTGCGCCGCGAGGACGCGCAGGGAAAATGAGTCTTGCTCCGCAACGGAGCAGCGGAAAGGAACCAACCCGAATGAAGATTGCCGCGATCACGGACATCGGCAGCTGCCGGCAGGAAAACCAGGACAATTACTGTGCGCAGCAGCTGGCAGGCGGCACCGCCTGGGGCATTGTCTGCGACGGCATGGGCGGTGTCAACGGCGGGCGCATTGCTGCACGCATTGCCACCGACACCATGCAGCAGTATTTTGCCCGCCACATGAAGGCCCTGCAGCCTGGCATGGAAAAGACTTTCCTCATGCGCGGGTTCGACATCACGAACCGCGCCGTGTATGAAAAGTCCACCTCTGACCCCGAGATGCAGGGCATGGGTACCACCGGCGTCTGCGCCTACGCCAGCCGCGGCATGGCCCATGTGGTGCACGCCGGGGATTCCCGCGCCTACCTGTTCCACGCAGGCGGGCTGCGGCAGATCACCCGCGACCACTCGATGGTGCAGCAGCTCGTCGACAGCGGCCAGATCACGCGGGAGCAGGCTGCCGTCCACCCGCAGAAGAACCTCATCACCCGCGCGCTCGGCGTCTCGGCCAACATTGTGCCGGAGTACAACCGCTGCGAAATTGAGGAGGGGGACATCCTGCTGCTGTGCACCGACGGCCTGACGAACATGGTCGCGGACGATGATATTGCGCAGGTACTGCGCGAGGTTCCTTTTTTTGATGCAACCAGCATTTTGGTAGACCGCGCCCTGCAGGCGGGCGGTCAGGATAACATTACGGTCCTGCTCATGGGCGTGGAAGCTACGGAGGTCAACAATGGATAATCTGATCGGCAAACGGCTGGATGGCCGCTACTCAATTGAAAGTCTCGTGGGTGTCGGCGGCATGGCCAATGTCTACCGCGGCACTGATTTAAAAACGGGCAACCAGATCGCCGTCAAGGTATTAAAAGACGAATTTCTGGACAATGAGGAACTGGTCCGCCGCTTCAAGAACGAGTCGAAGGCAATCTCCATTCTGAGCCATCCCAACATCGTCAAGGTCTATGACGTCTCTGTCACCGACAAATTGCAATACATCGTCATGGAATATGTGGACGGCATCACTTTAAAGGAATATCTCAAGCAGCGCGGCGGCGCCCTGACCTGGAAGGAGACCGTGCACTTTGCCACCCAGATTTTGAGTGCTCTGCAGCACGCCCACTCCAAGGGCATCATTCACCGCGACGTCAAGCCGCAGAACATCATGCTGCTGGCAGATGGCTCCATCAAGATGATGGACTTCGGCATCGCACGCTTCTCCCGCGCACAGAGCCAGACCGTCAGCGACAAGGCCATCGGCTCGGTGCACTACATCAGCCCTGAGCAGGCCAAGGGTGAGCGCACCGACGCCCGCACTGACATTTACTCTGTCGGCGTTATGCTGTACGAGATGCTGTCGGGCCGCCTGCCGTTTGACGGCGACGGTGCAGTGTCCATCGCCATCATGCAGATTTCGGAGAAGCCGAAGCCGCTGGCCGAAATCGCACCCCAGACCCCGGCAGGACTGCGCCAGATTACCGAGAAAGCCATGGAAAAGGACCCCGACAAGCGCTACCAGAGCGCCCAGGAGATGCTGGCCGCTATCGAGGAATTCAAGCGCAACCCGTCCATCCAGTTTGCGTATGAGTACCGCAGTGCCGAGGACAACCCGGAAAGGAACATCAACCGCGTGGTAAGCAACACAAAGCCCAGCCCGAAATCCACCAGCATCCACACGGGTGACGCCCGTCGTGTCGGCACCTCGAACCCGGGCCGCAGCAAATCTGCCCAAAAGAAGAAAAAGGCATCCAAGGGCTTTTCCCTGCTGCCGATCTTCTTCGGCATGGCCGTGGCGTTTGTCATCGGCGCTGCCATCCTGATCTATCTGATCTTCACCAATTCCAGCAACCTGCTGTTCTCTAACCGTGCCGATGTGCAGGTCATCAGCTTTGTGGGCATGACAAAGGACGAGTTCCTCGCCACCGACTACAACAACCTGCTGCGCGCCGAATTCCCGGAGGAGTATTCCAGCGAACCCGCGGGCACGATCATCCGCCAGACCCCCAAGGCCGGGCGTACCGTCAAGGAGAAGCAGCGCATTGTGCTGACCGTCAGCCTGGGCACCCAGTACGTCACGATCCCCGAGACGAAGAACATGGTGGCCGAGGATGCCGAGCAGACCCTGAAGGATATGGGTCTGCGCGTGACCAAGAAGCCCATGTCCGACAACTCCGTGGCCAACGGCGCTGTCGTCTACACCCAGCCCGCCGCCGGGGAGACCGTCGAGGGTGACTCCACGGTCATCCTGTACGTCAGCCGCTCCGAGGTCAGCAAGGAGAGCCAGGTCCCGAGCCTGACCGGCAAGACCATCGAGGAAGCCCGCAATGAGGTCAAGGGGCTGAACCTGTCCATCCGCACAATCGAGCAGGCCAGCGAACAGCCCGCGGGCACGGTACTGAGCCAGAGTCCCGATGCCGGTTCCACGGTCCGCAAGTCGAGCGTCATCACACTCGTGGTGTCCACCGGCGTGCCCGAGGTCGTCGCTACCCCCGAGCCAGTCGAACCCACTGTGAACGAGGACGGTACCATCACCGTGCAGGAGAGCTGGTGGCCGAGTGCTGACGGCAGTCACCAGATCCATCAGCTGACCGACGGTACCATGTGGAATGAGAACGGCCAGCGGTGCGACGCACAGGGCAACCCCATTGCCTGATGTGGGGGAAGTCATGGCGTATATTACAAAGGGCATCGGCGGCTTCTACTATGTAAAGACGACGGACGGCATCGTCGAATGCAAGGCGCGCGGCATCTTCCGCAAGCGCGGCATCACGCCGGTGGCGGGAGACAACGTCACCCTGTCCGACGACGGCACAATGATCGATGAGATTTTACCGCGCAAAAACGTCTTTATTCGTCCGCCGATTGCCAATCTGGATATTCTGTTCATCGTTACCAGCACGACCCAGCCCGTACCCAGTACGTTGGTGCTGGACCAGCTGGCCGCCGCTGCCATCTACAAGGATGTGCAGCCCGTGCTTGTTGTGACAAAATCTGATTTGGCTGCTGCCGATATGCTGCGCACCGCCTACGCGGGCAGCGGCATCCCGCTGGTGCAGCTGAACTATGAGACCGGCGAGGGCCTTGACGAGGTCAAGGGCTATATTGAAGGGCATCTCTGCGCCTTCTGCGGCAACTCCGGCGTCGGCAAATCGACGCTGCTCAACACGCTGGCCCCCGCGCTGCACCGCGAGACCGGGCAGATCAGCCAAAAGCTGGGCCGCGGGCGGCACACGACCCGCGAGGTCGAAATTTTTGAGATTTGCGGAGGGCGTCTGGCTGATACGCCGGGCTTTGCCAGCCTGGAGGCGCAGAAGCTCTGCCGCATCCCGAAGGATGATCTGCAGCACACCTTCCCGGAGTTCGGACCCTATTTCGGGCAGTGCCGCTTTACGGGCTGCTCCCACCGCAGTGAGACCGGTTGTGCTGTGCGTGAGGCTGTCGAGGCCGGGACCATCAGCAAAACGCGCTATGCAAGCTACCTTGCCATGTATGAGGAAGCCAGCGCACGGAAGGAGTGGGAGAAATGAGCAGGCGTGCTGTGATTCTTTCCGCCGTGCCGGTTTCCACCGCACTGTGCCGCTATGTGCAGCCCGGTGATTTTGTTGTGGCCTGCGACGCGGGCTACCGCAATGCCGAACGGCTTGACCTGCGTCCCGACCTCATCGTCGGTGACTTTGACTCCGCCCCGCAGCCCAAAACCGAGCACGAGACCATTGTGCTGCCCCATGTGAAGGACGATACCGATACCCAGTACGCCGCCCATTGGCTGCTGGAGCACGGTTATGACGAGATCACCCTGCTGGGTGCTCTGGGCGGGGCACGGCTGGAGCACACGCTGGCCAACCTTGCCACCGGACTGTATCTTGCCAAAAACGGCGTGAACGTCCTGCTGGCCAACGAGCGCAGCGAGCTGCGGTATCTTGTGCCGGGCCGCGAGCTTATTTTGCAGCGCAGGGACTGGAAGTATCTCTCTCTTTTCCCGATGGAGGGTCGGCTGACCGGCGTCTGCATCCGCGGCGCGTTCTATCCGCTGGAAAACGCCGTGCTGACCGCGGACTATCCGCTCGGCGTCAGCAATGAGTTTATCGCGGACACCGCACAGCTGCAATGCTCCGGCGGCTGCGGTCTCGTTGTGCTGACCCGCGACGATGCGTAACACCGCAGCATTGCCCGGCATAGTATGGCGTACACAAACACGGAAAGTGAGGTGTATGCCATGCATGTGGTCGTAGTTCGCTGCCCGCGCGCCTTCCGTTGGATCTTACGCGCAGCCTTCAAAGTCTGAATCCAAATTTTTCCCCTGCCTGTTCCGGGCAGGGGCTATTTTTTTGCCCTGCCGCATATAATGCCCCAGAACATAACCGGAAAGGGGCAAGCAATATGGAACTCAAGGTGTTCAAAGACACCATCGCATCCTACGGCGGACGCTGGGAAACACGACTGGAGCTTCCCGTGGAAACGGAGATTCTGATTCCCGACTACCTGCCCGCCGTGTTCAAGATCGTCAAGTGCCTGATCACGCCCGTTGTGCTGCAGAACCGTGTATCCGGCGGGCGCTGGCAGAGCGAGGGCTATCTGCGCTGCACCGTCTATTACCAGAGCGAGGAGCCCGGCACGCGCCTTTTGCGCACCGAGCAGAAATTTGCCTTTGAAAAGCTGGTCGAGCTGCCCGCCGGGCAGTACGCCGACGGCCCGGCCCAGGTCTGGGGCGAGCCGGAATACTGCAACTGCCGCGCCGTCAGTGAGCACCGCATCGACCTGCGCGGCGCGTACATCCTCTGCGCCGCAGTGGCCGTGCGGCGGGAGTCCGAGCTGCTGACCGCACTGGCCGACTGCGGCATTGAGCAGTACACCCGCACGATGCAGGGCCTGCAATGCGCCGTGACCGAGGAAAAAACGTTGACTGCCGAGACCGCTGCGGCGCTGCCCGGCACCGGGGAAAGCGTACTGGACATCACCGGCAGCTTTGCCGTCGGCAGCGCAGCGCCGGCCACCGGGCAGGTCAGTGTGCAGGGGACGCTGCAAATTCAAATATGCAGCCAGAACACCGGCACCGGCGAGCTGACCGTGCGCAGCAGGGATCTTGCCGTGCAGCAGACGCTGGAGCTGCCCGGCGTGACCGAGGACGACACAGCCCTTGTGCGCGGCGAGGTGCTGGCCTGCACACTGAGCGCAGTCGACGGCGCAGGGGAAGCGTCCCTCTCGGTGACCTGGAAGCTGCGTGTCGAGATCTGGCGCAGCGTGCAGCACACCGTCGTGGCCGACGCCTACTCCACGCTCTGTAAGACCCAGACCGTGCAGACGGTCTGCCGCCTTTTGCAGAAAACCGCGGATTTGACCGGGCGTATCCCAGTCACGCTTGACGACGACCTGCCCGACGCCGAGGGCACTGTTCTCGGCTGCTTTGTAACGCTGGGCGCCCTGTGCGCCGCACAGGCTGACGGCAACAAGGCTGAAACACATTTAAAACTACTGGGCAAGGGGACTGCGCATGTGTTCATCAGCGATGCCCGCGGTGAGCTGACCTGCTACGACAAGGCGTTTACCTGGCAGCCTGACGGCCTCTGGCTCGGCAGCACTGACGGTGCGTGGCCAAGTGTCGGGGCCTCCGTCGCGCGGGTCGCCAGCAGCAAAAACGGTGCACGGCTGCGGGTCGATTTAGAGATTGAGATCAGCGGCGCCCTGTTCCAGGCGCAGAGCTTTGACGCGCTCTGCGGCGTGGAGCTGGGCGAGGAATACGACGACAGCGACGGCCCGGCCCTCTATATTTACTACGCCCGGCAGGGGGAGCGCATCTTTGACATTGCCAGGCGCTACCATGCCCGCGCCCGTGACCTGGCCGCCGCCAACCATCTGGACACCAACGGTGACCCGCCGCAGGAGCTTACGACGGACACCGCCTGTCTGCTGATCCCCGCAGCGCTGTAAAGGAGGGACACATCCGTGACACAGGATCAAATCTACCAAAACATTGCACAGCGCACCGGCGGGGACATCTATCTCGGCGTCGTCGGCCCGGTGCGCAGCGGCAAAAGCACCTTTATCAAGCGGTTTGCCGAGCTGATGCTGCTGCCGCGCATCAAGAACGAGGCCCGTCGTGCCCGCGCCCATGACGAGCTGCCCCAATCCGCCGCCGGGCGCACCATCATGACAACGGAGCCGAAGTTCATCCCCGAGAAAGCCGTCAAACTCGAGCTTTCGGGCGGCGGCAGCTTCAAGGCGCGGCTCATCGACTGCGTCGGCTACATGCTGGACGGCGCGCTCGGCCATGAAGAAAACGAAGCTCCGCGCCTGGTCAAGAGTCCCTGGTTCGACCACGAGGTCCCGTTTGACCTGGCCGCCGAAACCGGCACCCGCTGCGTCATCCGGGAGCACGCCACGGTGGGCCTCGTCGTAACGACGGACGGCTCCGTTGCCGACCTGCCGCGGGAGGCGTATCTCGACGCCGAGCGCCGTATCATCGCAGAGCTGGACGGCATCGGCAAGCCGTATATCATCCTGCTGAACTGCGCCGAGCCGGACAGCGACGATGCACAGCGCCTTGCCGCCGAGCTGGCCGAGACCTACGGCCACGCGGTCCTTCCGCTGAACTGCACGACGATGACCGTCGAGACCCTCGACAAGCTGCTGCAAACGCTTTTGTACGAGTTCCCGATCCGCGAGATCGCCGTGCAGATGCCCGCCTGGGTCACGATGCTCGAAAGCGGGCACTGGCTGCAAAGCGCGGTCTACACGTCCATGCTGGATTTTGCTGCCTCGGTGCACCGGATGGCCGATCTTGCAGGCAAGCGCCCTCAGCTGGGGTGTGAATACATCACCGCCGCCAGCCTGACCGGCATGGATTTGGCCAGCGGCAGTGTCAGCATCACCGCTGCCGTCGCCCCGGATATTTTCTATAAGATCCTCGGTGAACAGACCGGGCTGGACATCGTGGACGAGGCAAGCCTTTTGCCCTGCGTCGTCAGCCTGGCCCGGGCCAAGCGCGCCTATGACAAGATCAAATCCGCCCTTGACCAGGTCGAGGCCACGGGCTACGGCATCGTCATGCCGGGCATTGATGAATTGACATTGGAAGAACCCGAAATCGTCAGGCAGGGCGGGCAGTACGGCGTGCGGCTGTCGGCCAGTGCCCCCAGCCTGCACATCATGCGCGCCAACATCCACACCGAGCTTTCACCCACCGTCGGCAGTGAGCAGCAGGGGGAGGAGCTTATCAAAAGTCTGCTGGCGGACTTTGAGACCGACCCCGGCAAGCTGTGGAGCACGAATATTTTCGGCAAGAGCCTAAACGAGCTGGTCAGCGAGGGCGTGCAGGCAAAGCTGCTGCACATGCCGCAGGAGGCACGCAGCCGCCTGCAGCAGACGCTTGAGCGCATCATCAACGAGGGCTGCGACGGGCTGATCTGCATTCTGCTGTGACGGAGGAGTTATGTTCAGACGCATTTCCAGGCAGGAGCGTGAGCGCCGCGCCGCCAGGGCCGAGCTGGAAACGACCTTGCAGGCACTGCGCTCGAACGAGCGCGCCTTCACGGAGGCGCAGGACCCATTTTATATTGACCAGCTGACCTACCAGCACGCCGCGCTGATGTGCCGCTGCCGGGCGCTGCTTCGCACACTGCGGGCGGAAGGGGAGGAGCCATGACCGAATATTGGCCCTGTCTGCTCGCAGCTGTGTGCGCCATCGCCGTACTGCGCTGTGCCGCCCGCCAGCGGCACGGAATGCGCAGTCTGCTGGCAGGGGCCGTCTGCGGTCTGGGCGCGCTGGCCCTGCTGGGCCTGTTGGAGCCGGTGACCGGCATTGCGCTGCCGCTGAATCGCTTTACGGCGTTCTGCGCGGGCGTTTTGGGATTGCCCGGCGTGACAGCCCTGCTGATTTTGCGGCTGCTTTTATAAAATGCCTTGCCAACAGGGCGGAAGTATGCTATACTCTTTTAGAAAACGAGTGGAACATACGGCGGCGGGACAGCCCGCAAGGGCTGCCTGAGGAAAGTCCGGGCTTCACAGAGACAGAGTAACTGCTAACGGCAGCCGGGGGTGACCCCAGGGATAGTGCAACAGAAAGAAACCGCCGCGAAAGCGGTAAGGATGGAAAGGCGAGGTAAGAGCTCACCAGCGCACTGGCGACTTTGCGGCTATGTAAACCCTGCTCGAAGCAACATCCGTATGGGACATTATGCGGAGTCTCGCGCGTCCCGGTGATGGCGTGAGCCTTGCGGCGACGCAAGGACAAGATAGATCGTCGTTTGATACAGAACCCGGCTTACGGTCCAGTCGTTTTTTCTTTGTTTTTTGCAAAAGCACATCTGTTTTTTGGTGCAGATGTGCTTTTTTGTATTTTTCTGCATAAAAAAGCGCACTATCTGGCAAAAAGTGCTTGTTTATTTCAGATAAATCGTATATAATGTAGTGTACGCCTGTGGTTGTGCCAAGATAGAGGATGGCATGCGCAGGGTTATGAAGGGAAACGTATATATTTTATTTAGGGGGATCGTACTTATGGCTGATTACTTTGCAATGAATCACGACGAACTCACCGCTGAAAAGACCGCGCTGGAGGCCCAGTACAAGAAGTTTCAGGGTATGAATCTGAAGCTGAACATGGCCCGCGGCAAACCCGGCCCTCACCAGATGGATCTGGCCATGGACCTACTCAAGATGGACAACTACATCACCGACAACGGCTTTGACACCCGCAACTACGGTGAGCTGGAGGGTCTGCCCGAGGCCCGCGCACTGTTTGCCGATGTGTTCGGCGTGCAGCCCGGCGAGGTTTTCGTGGGCGGCAACTCCAGCCTGCAGCTGATGTATAACCTCATCAACATCGGTTATGTGTTCGGCTTCCCGGAGTCTCCCTGCCCTTGGTCTCAGGTAGAGAAGCGCAAGTTCCTCTGCCCGGTGCCCGGCTATGACCGTCACTTTGCTATCACCGAGGAGTTCGGCTTTGAGCTGATCAGCGTGCCCATGACCCCCAACGGCCCCGATATGGACGTTGTGGAAAAGCTGGTGGCTGAGGACGATACCATCAAGGGCATCTGGTGCGTGCCGCAGTACTCCAACCCCGATGGCTACACTTACAGCGATGAGACCATTCGCCGCTTTGCCGCACTCAAGACCGCTGCCCCGGATTTCAAGATCTTCTGGGACGAGGCCTACATCGTGCACCACCTGACCGATGAAATCATCGAGACCCCCGTGCTGCTGAACGAGGCCAAGAAGTACGGCAATGAGGATCGCGTCTTCATGTTCACTTCCACCAGCAAGATCACTTTCCCTGGTGCCGGTGTCTCTGCCATCGCCTGCAGTGAGAACTCGATGAAGTACATGTGCAAGCGCTTCTCTACCATGATCATCAGCTATGATAAGATGAACCAGCTGCGCCATGTCCGCTTCCTCAAGAACAAAGCGGGCGTACTCGCCCACATGGCCAAGCATCGCCGCCGCCTGGTGCCTTGCTTTGACGCCGTCAAGACCGCTTTTGCCACCGAGCTGACCCCCTGCGGCAACATTGCCCACTGGACCAACCCCAAGGGCGGTTACTTCATCAGCCTGTACGTTATGCCGGGCTGTGCCAAGCGCGTTGCCCAGCTGTGCAAAGACTGCGGCCTCACGCTGACCGGGGCAGGCTCCGCTTACCCCTACCACAAGGACCCCGA
>OHVN01000097.1_pt1 | contig 45931 bp, 31 predicted proteins | sample 1579481 | NCBI WGS metagenome assembly OHVN01 (sample SAMEA3882532, study PRJEB24775) | human gut metagenome | biome: human-associated habitat; feature: intestine environment; material: feces | place: Netherlands | collected 2009/2010 | reverse complement strand
AGTTAAGAATTAAGAGTTAAGAGTTAAGAATTAAGAATTAAGAATTAAGAAAAATAGCTTTGCTGATTAACATCGAGGCATATTTTCTTAATTCTTAATTCTTAACTCTTAATTCTAATTATATGCGCTCTCTCCGTGCTCGTAAATGTCGAGTCCTTCCTCCTCAACGCGCTTGTCAACGCGGATGCCTATCGTCTTGTCGACGATTTTGTAAAGTATGAAGGTCACCACGGCGCTGAACACTACCGACACGAGCGTTGCCACGAGCTGTACGCCCAGCTGGTGCCAGTCGCCGTAGAGCGCACCCTCAACGCCGCCCTCGCCCGTAACGGCCTGCGTAGCGAACACTCCCGTAAGGATAGAACCCACGATACCGCCGATACCGTGAACACCGAAAGCGTCGAGGGCGTCGTCATACTTGTATTTCGGCTTCACCACCGCTACCATGAAGAAGCATACGATGGGCGTCACCAAGCCTATTATGAACGCGCCGAGCAGGTCGGTAGAGCCGGCGGCGGGAGTGATGGCCACCAGTCCGGCCACGGCGCCCGTGCATGCTCCTACGGTAGTGGGCTTCTTGTTGCACAGCCAGTCGATGGCCATCCATACCACTGCAGCCGTTGCCGTGGCGATATGCGTCACGAGGAATGCGTTGGCGGCGATACCGTCAGCAGCCAGTCCGCTGCCGGCGTTGAAGCCGAACCATCCGAGCCAGAGGAACGACATGCCCATGAACACGAACGTGATGTTGTGCGGCGTGATGGGATGTCCCACGCGGTAGTCCTCCCTCTTGCCTATCATCAGCGCCATGACGAGCGCCGATATTCCGGCGTTGATGTGCACTACGGTGCCGCCGGCGAAGTCGATGGCTCCCATCTCCTGCAGGAATCCGCCGCCCCATACCCAGTGGGCCATCGGGAAGTAGGCTATCACCGTCCACAGGATGATGAACACCATGTAGCCGCTGAACTTGATGCGCTCGGCAAACGCGCCGAGAATCAGCGCCGGCGTGATGAGCGCGAACATGCACTGGAACATTACGAACGTAAGCTCGGGTATGTTGCCAGTAGTGAGCGTCGACGTGGTTATGCCGCTCAGGAACGCCTTGTCAAAGCCGCCCATCACGGCGAACAGCGGGCTGCCAGAGTCCTTGAAGCCCGTGCCGAAGGCCCACGTATAACCTATCGCCACCCAGAGTATGCTGACCACCCCGACGATAAGCATGGTCTGCATGAGCACGCTGAGCACGTTCTTCTGCCTCACCAGTCCACCGTAAAACAGCGCTATGCCCGGGATTGACATAAGCAGCACCAGCACCGTGGCAACTATCATCCACGCCGTGTTGCCGCTGTCGAGCACAGGCTCGGCTGTACCGGCCAGCGCCGCCGTGGTTGACAACAATGCCGTAAGCGCCGTGACGGCCGCCCTACGGCCCGCAAGATATCTCATAATATGCTTTCTCATAACCTTAAATATTTTATGTTTTTTACTTTTTCACCTTTTTACCTTTTCACTTTTTCACTTTTTCACCATTATTCCTCCTGTTCTGCATTGTAAAGGGCTATGTCGCCGCGCTCGCCGGTGCGTATGCGCACGGCGTCCTGGACGGGAATTATGAATATGCGCCCGTCGCCTATCTCGCCGGTACTGGCGGCCTTCAGTATAGCGTTGACCGCCTTCTCGACGTTCTTCTCCCTCACCACGAGCGACACAAGGGTACGTTCTATCGAGCTTGTGTCGTAAACAATGCCGCGGTATATGCGCCCCTGCCGCGCCTTTCCGTTGCCGCGCACGTCATAATAAGAGAACCATTCGATGTCGGCCTCAAGCAAAGCCTTCTTCACGTCCTCAAACCTTGACTTACGGATAATTGCTTCAATCTTCTTCATAACTTTCTCTCTTTTTGTTATATAAATAATAAATGTATTGTCAATAAGAAATATTTTTCCGCAAAATTACAGCTTTTTGTTATTTAAAACAATATTTTCAATACATTATGTAACAATAAAACGACGGTTATTTATAATTTTGCTACATTTTAGACTGTTTTCATTTCAATCTGCAATTATCAGTCCACGATATCAAGCAGATTGTTACATAAACGAGCGATTGCGTAAATTTAAGCAACAAATATTGTTTAAACACTTCCAAAATTACACTTTATTCGTTTTTAGCTTACGTTTTATTTTAATCTGAAAGTTTACCGCCCGCTCACGTAAAATATAGTAAGCAATAAAGTTAAATACTTGTATTATTGGCCCGATAATATTTCATTGTAAAACAAAATGTTGTAAATTTGCAGACAAATAAATACAAAAGGATATATAACAAGATAAAAGCCGAACAAAATGACACAGCGTATTGTAAAGTTTACGAAGATGCACGGCGCAGGCAACGACTACATCTACGTGAACACCTTAATATATAATATCCCTGATCCGGCGGCCGTCTCCGTAAGATGGAGCGACCGCCACAAGGGCATAGGCAGCGACGGGCTGGTGCTCATCGGCGCCGCAAGCTCGCCAGAGGCCGACTATTCGATGCGTATCTTCAACGCCGACGGCTCGGAAGCCATGATGTGCGGCAACGCGTCGCGCTGCATAGGCAAGTACCTTTACGAGAAAGGCATGACGGACAAAAGCGTAATACGCCTCGAAAACCTGTCAGGGATAAAGACGCTGAAGCTGTACATAAATGATGGAAAAGTTGAGAGAGTGACCGTGGACATGCTATGCCCGGCATTTGACGTGCCGGCGCAGTATGCCCCGGGTTGCAGCGACGGAAGCGACGGCACGTTGCTTGCCGACGGCAGGCTCTTCGGTGGAACGTTCGTCTCGATGGGCAATCCGCACTTCGTCACTTTCGTCAACGACATCGCCACGCTCGACATAGCCCGCTACGGCAGCATACTGGAGCGCCACGCGGCGTTTCCCTCAAGATGCAACATCGAGTTCGCCCAGCCCATGGCAGACGGTACAATACGCACCCGTGTGTGGGAGCGCGGCAGCGGAATAACCATGGCATGCGGCACTGGAGCCTGCGCGACAGCCGTCGCGGCAGCGCTGACCGGACGCTCCGGACGCTCAAGCCGCATCGCGATGGACGGCGGAACGCTCGACATAACATGGCAGGAGGCCGACAACCACGTCATGATGGCAGGCCCGGCCGAGTTCGTGTTTGAAGGAGAAATAAACTTAGACAATTAAGAGTTAAGAATGAAGAATTAAGAAAAAATGACTCAATATCAGGCCCATTAGGATAATCAGGCCTATTCAGCTTATCAGGCCCATCTGGCTCATTAGGCCCAATTAGCCTGATTAGCCAATTAGCCCAATAGCCAAAAAACTTAACAACAATAAAAGACTTAGCACTATGGCATTAATCAACGAGCATTATCTGAAACTGACAAAGAATTATCTCTTCGCCGACATCGCCAAGAAGGTAAACGCCTTCAAGGTGTCACACCCGAAGAGCAACGTCATCAGCCTCGGCATTGGCGACGTAACCCAGCCGCTCTGCCCGGCGGTGATCGAGGCCATGCACAAGGCCGTGGACGACATGGCCACCAAGGAGGGATTCCACGGCTACGGCCCTGAGCAGGGCTACATGTTCCTGCGCGAGGCGATAGTGAAGAACGACTTTCTGCCGCGCGGGATACACATCGACCCGTCGGAGATATTCGTCAACGACGGCGCCAAGAGCGACACGGGCAACATAGGCGAGCTGGTGCGCTGGGACAACAACTTCGGCGTGACCGACCCTATCTATCCCGTGTACATCGACTCCAACGTGATGTGCGGCCGAGCCGGCACACTGGTGGACGGCAAGTGGAGCAACGTAACCTACATGCCGTGCCTTGAGGAGAACAACTTTGTGCCCCAGATACCCGACCACCGTGTCGACATAATCTACCTGTGCTACCCCAACAACCCCACGGGCACGGTAATCAGCCGCGACGAACTGCGCAAGTGGGTCAACTACGCGCTGAAGAACGACACGCTGATATTCTACGACGCGGCCTACGAGGCGTACATCCAGGATCCCGACATCCCCCACTCCATCTACGAAATCAAGGGCGCAAGGAAGGTGGCCATCGAGTTCCACAGCTACTCAAAGACGGCGGGCTTCACCGGAGTGAGGTGCGGCTACACGGTAGTGCCCAAAGAGCTGACCGCCGCCAGCATGGACGGCAGCGAGCGTTATCCGCTCAACCCCATGTGGGACCGCCGCCAGTGCACCAAGTTCAACGGCACGAGCTACATCAGCCAGCGCGCCGCCGAGGCGATATACACCCCCGAGGGAAAGGAGCAGGTGAAGGCCACCATCGACTACTACATGGGCAACGCCCGACTGATGCGCGAGACTTTGCAGAAGCTCGGGCTGAAGGTCTACGGCGGAGAGAACGCCCCCTACCTGTGGGTTAAGACCCCGAACGACACGCCCAGCTGGAAATTCTTTGAGCAGATGCTCTACGGCGCCCAGGTGGTATGCACACCCGGCGTAGGCTTCGGCCCGAGCGGCGAAGGCTTCGTGCGACTGACATCCTTCGGCGACCGCGACGACTGCCGCGAGGCCCTGCGCCGCATAAGCGAATGGATGATGAAATAAATTAAGAGTTAAGAATTAAGAGTTAAGAAAATATGCCTATCAGGCTTATTGGGCCTATTTGGCATATTTGGCTTACCCGGCATATTTGGCTTATCAGCCTTATCCGGCCCATTAGGCTTATTATTAATTAATAAAAGGAGGAAAAGTTATGAAAATCTTGAGAAAAAGTGCAGTGTTAGCAGTAGCGTTAACAACCCCCATGGCTTCCGTCATGGCACAAAACAAGGTAGAGGCCACCGTACAGGCCGACTTCGTGAGCAGCTACATCTGGCGTGGCCAGGACCTGGGCGACGTCAGCCTGCAACCCACCCTCGGCGTGGCGTACAAGGGATTCTCGCTCACGGCGTGGGGAAACGTAGGCCTCTCCGACAATGACGACACCAAGGAGTTCGACCTGACGCTCAGATACAGCACGGGAGGATTCAACATCGGCATTACCGACTACTGGTTCAACTCGCCCAACGACCGCTACTTCAGCTACGCCGCCCACGAGACGTCGCACGTGTTTGAGGCCAACATAGGCTACGACTTCGGCCCCGTGGCCGTGCAGTGGTACACCAACTTCGCCGGCAACGACGGCACCAACAGCGACGGCGACCGCGCCTACTCGTCATACTTCGAGGTCAGCGCCCCGTTCAGCCTTGCCGGGTGCGACTGGACAGCCACCGTCGGCGCCGTACCCTACGCCACGAGCTTCTATGCCGACGCGGGCGGATTCGCCGTCACCAACGTGTCGGTAAGGGCAAGCAAGGACATCAGGATAACAAAGAGTTTCAGCATACCGCTCTTCGCCGGCGTAACGGCCAACCCGAGCACGGAAAAAGCTTACCTGGTGTGCGGATTCACGCTACGACCGTAACAAAATGCATAATTATTCCGTCAAATTACAAATAAAATGAAATTAAACCTTATCTTTGCAACGGATTAGCCGCCAGGCGGCAGACAAAAGGCCGTCTTCCGGCACGTGAAAGGCCGCGAACGGCAGCCCGAAACGCCACCTTTGGAAATAGGCGGGGCCGACAGTAAGGAAACATGACCATCCGTACACAGCCAACTGTAGAGATGTTGGTTGAATGCGGACATCCATAAAAAGAAAGGAACATACAAATAATAAAACCCTCACAAGATGACAAACTTAAGATTTCAGGTTGTTGAAGAGGCATTCAAGAAGAAGCCTTTGGAAGTTATCGCGCCCGTTGAGCGCCCGTCGGAGTACTTCGGCAAAAACGTGTTCAACCGCGCAAAGATGTACAAATACCTGCCGCCGTCGGTTTACGAGAAGCTCATCGACGTAATCGACAACGGCACCCGACTCGACCGCTCCATAGCCGACGCCGTGGCAGCGGGCATGAAGCAGTGGGCCGAGGAGAACGGCGTGACACACTACACGCACTGGTTCCAGCCACTGACCGAGGGCACCGCCGAGAAGCACGACGCCTTCATCGAGCACGACGGCAAGGGAGGCATGATAGAGGAGTTCTCCGGCAAGCTGCTCGTTCAGCAGGAACCCGACGCCAGCTCGTTCCCCAGCGGCGGAATACGCAACACCTTCGAAGCCCGAGGATACTCCGCGTGGGACCCCACATCGCCCGTGTTCATCATGGACGACACGCTCTGTATCCCCACAATATTCATATCCTACACCGGCGAGGCGCTCGACTACAAGGCGCCGCTGCTGCGCGCGCTCCACGCAGTCAACATGGCCGCAACGGACGTATGCCACTACTTCGACCCCAACGTGAAGAAAGTGACCTGCAACCTCGGATGGGAACAGGAGTACTTCCTCGTTGACGAAGGACTCTACTCGGCACGTCCCGACCTCATGCTCACAGGACGCACCCTCATGGGACACGACTCGGCGAAGAACCAGCAGATGGACGACCACTACTTCGGAACCATACCCGACCGCGTGCAGGCGTTCATGAAAGACCTCGAGATACAGGCCCTCGAGCTGTCTATACCATGCAAGACCCGCCACAACGAGGTGGCCCCCAACCAGTTCGAGATAGCCCCGATATTCGAGGAGACCAACCTCGCCGTCGACCATAACATGCTCCTGATGTCGCTCATGAAGAAAGTGGCCCGCAAGCACGGCTTCCGCGTGCTGCTGCACGAAAAGCCCTTCGCAGGCATCAACGGCTCGGGCAAGCACAACAACTGGAGCCTCTCCACGGACACGGGCGTGCTTCTCCACGCTCCCGGCAAGACGCCTGAGGACAACCTGCGCTTCGTAACCTTCATCGTAGAGACACTCATGGGCCTCTACCGCCACAACGGACTCATCAAGGCCTCGATAATGAGCGCCACCAACGCCCACCGTCTCGGCGCCAACGAGGCACCGCCGGCAATCATATCGTCGTTCCTCGGTACACAGCTGAGCGACCTGCTCGACCATATCGAGAAGAGCGACAACGACGCCCTGCGCAACATGACAGGCAAGCAGGGCATGAAGCTCGACATACCAGAGATACCCGAGCTGCTCATCGACAACACCGACCGCAACCGCACCAGCCCGTTCGCCTTCACGGGTAACCGCTTCGAGTTCCGCGCCGTAGGCTCCGAGGCCAACTGCGCCAGCGCGATGATAGCCCTCAACACGGCCGTTGCCGAGGCACTCGTCGACTTCAAGCACCGCGTCGACGCACTTATCGAAAAAGGACAGGACACCACCGACGCCATAATCGACATCCTGCGCGACGACATCAAGACATGCAAGCCCATACGCTTCGACGGCAACGGATACTCTGACGAATGGGTGGAAGAGGCCAAGCGCCGCGGACTCGACTGCGAGACAAGCTGCCCGCTCATCTTCGACAGCTACCTCAGCGACGACTCAATCAAGATGTTCGAGACCATGAACGTCATGAACCGCAAGGAGCTCGAGGCACGCAACGAAGTGAAATGGGACACCTACACAAAACGCATACAGATAGAGGCACGCGTAATGGGCGACATCACGATGAACCACATCGTGCCCGTGGCAACCCACTACCAGAGCCAGCTGGCCAAGAACGTGCAGAACATGCGCCAGATATTCCCCGCCGACAAGGCCGACAAGCTGTGTGCGCGCAACATGAAGCTCATCGAGGAGATAGCCGAGCGCACGCAAGCCATCGAGACAGGCGTAGAGGAACTCATCAACGCACGCAAGGTGGCCAACAAGATAGAGAACGAACGCGAGAAGGCAATAGCCTACCACGACACCGTGGAACCCAAGATGTCGACCATCCGCTACCACATCGACAAGCTCGAGCTGATAGTAGCCGACGAACTCTGGACATTGCCCAAGTACCGTGAACTGTTATTCATAAGATAAAGATAAAATACAAATTTATTCATGACTTGAAATCAATCAATAGGATTGAGCAATCTATTTCTTTTATTGGTTGTTTAAGTTTGAGGCGCGGAACGGCTGTGAAGCCACTTCCGCGCTTATTTTTTCCTATAACGAAAGGCCGCCTCCCGCCATGCGAAAGACGGCAAACCGCACACCCAAACACGGCCTTACGCACGACGGAAAGCCGCCAACCGCACAATGTGGAAAAATCTGTGGAAAACCATGTTGACAACATGCGCATTATCCACCGGAGCAAGCCACCACCCACGCCGGCAGTGGATATCCACAAGGTTACGGCAAGAAAATAAGCAAGTTTTCAACAACTTGATGGCAAAAAAAGATATAAACTTATTAATTTTGCAACCGATAGCCGCATCGTTGATAACCGACGTTAACGCCTGACAGTCAGCAAGAAGATATTAAACAACAGTGTTTACAACAACAAACATTACGTTAATAACCTAAAAAGCAAACAAACAGGCCCGAAGTTGTGAACAAATCAACTGCATATCATAGAGAAACATCCTTCTTTTTTCAAAAAAAGGAAAAACAATAAAATAATGAACAACCGTGGAAAAAACGGAAGAATTAAGAATTAAGAATTAAGAATTAAGAATTAAGAATTAAGAATTAAGAATTAAGAAAGGCCTGTACCGTCTTCCTATTCGGCCCATCAGGCCTATTGGGCCAATCACTCTTATAAGGCCCATTCGGCCTATTAAAACAATAAAGCTATGACATCAAACAACACCCAGGCCCTCAAGGCCAAGATCAGAGAGATATGCCAGGAGAAGCAAGCCGTTATCCTGGCCCACTATTACACCGACGGCGATATCCAGGACGTGGCCGACTTCATAGGCGACTCGCTCGCCCTTGCCCGCAAGGCTGCCGACACCGACGCGCGCGTAATAGTGATGTGCGGAGTACACTTCATGGCCGAGACCTGTAAGCTCCTCTGCCCAGACAAGCTCGTGCTCTGCCCCGACCCCGAGGCAGGCTGCTCGCTCGCCGACTCGTGCCGCGCCGAAGACCTGCGCAAGTTCAAGGAAGAACACCCCGGATACACCATCGTAAGCTACGTCAACACCACAGCAGCCGTCAAGGCGCTGACCGACGTCGTCGTGACCAGCGGCAACGCCGAGCGTATAGTATCAAAATTGCCACAGGACGCCAAGATACTCTTCGGCCCCGACCATAACCTCGGCAGCTACGTCAACGCCGTCACAGGCCGCCAAATGGCCCTCTGGAACGGCGGCTGCCACGTACACGCGCGCTTCTCCGTAGACGCCATAGCCGCGCTCAAGGCCAAGCACCCCGGCGCCATAGTCCTGGCACACCCCGAATGCAAGGGCCCCGTGCTCGCCGCCGCCGACGTGGTAGGCTCGACAGCCGTCCTCCTGAAGTACGCCACCGAGCACCCCGACGCCACCTACATCGTGGCAACCGAGGCCGGCATACTATACGAAATGAAGAAGAAATGCCCAACGACCGAGTTCATCCCCGTGCCCCCCGAGATAACCGAGGGCGCCCCCGGCTGCTCATGCAACCAGTGCGAGTACATGAAGATGAACACCCTCGACAAGCTCTATGCCTGCCTGAAGGATGAATCGCCGGCAATAGAGATACCCCAGGACATCGCCCGCGACGCCGTAAAACCTATCATAAGAATGCTGGAGATGAGCTGATAAGCGGAGAGGATAATGCATAATATTTCAGGAAATAACTGGAAACTGACACTCGTTATTTATTGTACAAACAAGTATCAAATGACTTAATGGCGGTATTCAATAACTGTATTTCAGAGTGGCGCAGCCAAATAATGTGTCTTGCTATAATAGGTGTCGTAGCATATCACTGGCAGATAAATTTCGAGACTACCGCAATACCTGTTTTGTCAAGATTTCTATATATGGGATATCTTGGCGTAGACGTATTTCTTATATGCAGTGGCTTCGGTCTTGTGTTTTCCTATCCGTTGCATAGTTTAAAGGATTTTTACCGCCGCAGGTATATTAAGATATTGCCGTTGTTTGCCTTGTTCCAGGTGTTGAAGCTTGCTTTGACATATTATTTGGGCGACAATTTTTCTTTTTGTGATGTCTTGTGCCGGTTTTCAACATTATCATTGTTTCTTGATACATCACATATTACGGAATGGTACATCAACATGCTTGTGTGGCTGTACCTTCTGTTTCCGCTTATTTATCGTTTCGTTTCTTCTTGTGGGATATGGAGCGTATTATTGACGGCATGCGTATCCTTATCGATTCTTTACGGATTCACGGTAGGTGGCATAATGGCGTCGATACTGTTGCGTTTGCCGGTGTTTGTCATGGGTGTTTATTTCGGTATCCACCACGATGATATTAAGCGTTTGTGGGCCGTGTCTATTGTCGGATTAGCCATTGCTTTTGCAGGGAATATGTCGGGTTTTTATTCGCTGTTTACGTTGAATGAAATTACTACGATGTATTGGGCTGGGCCTTTCATGACAGTGTTCTTTGCTCTTGTATTGTCCGTTGCGGGATGTCGTGCAGGTTTTATGGAGTCAATAGGAAGGCATACTCTCGAAATATATCTTGCCAATATCTTGGCCAATGATTTTTGTTTGTATTATGTCAAGGAGGTGGCAGGAAACATTCAAGCACAGATATTTTATTTTCTTCTGACCATATTGCTTTCGGTAGCTTTCATGTTTATAAACCGCTTACTTCAATCTTTTTTGCGTGTAAAGTGTTGTTAAGTGATATTTCTTCAAGTTTCAAGAAAGGATACCGCTTGAATTTCCTGTTCAGCAGTATGTATCGTCCGTATTTTGTGTCAACGTAAAAAGCTGCCCTTTCAAAGCCAAGGTCGTGTTCCATATAGTTGACTTTTACTTTTATGTCTTTGCAGAACGATAAAGAATAAAGCGCGTACATATACCCTTTGTCTATGCTGTCAAGTTTAAGGCTGTCGTATTTCATCACGCTGTATACCAGTGAGGGGGCATGATGGAATCCGAGGCCTTTTATCCTGTTGGCCTCAGTGAAGAATTTATCTGCATTGACGATGGCTTTATTATATACATTTTCGGGCAGTATTTTTATCAGTAACGAATCATCCGCATTTTCGCTGTTTACCTTTATGTTTTTTCTTCTTAATTTTTCGAGGGCATACTGGTTTGACTTATCGTGAGGCATGAAAATGTTATCTATGTTTACCGTATAGTATTCTACCAGTCCGTTTTTACTTTGATAGTCGTCAATCATTACCGTATTTGTAGCGGAAGAGTAATATTCGTCGAGTGTCTTTTTGACGATGCCCCATTTGATGAATGAGTCATGGCATACGGAAATATAGAAAATGCCGAATACTACCGACAGTGTTGCCACGTAGATACTTTCTGTCTTTTTTTCCAAAATAGCCGAGTTTACAAGCCGTAACAGTATTATCAGCGCGGATATTTCTATCGCGTATAATGAGCGACCCGTAGATGCGGCCATAAATGGTATTACGGTGCTTAGTGCAAGCATTATGAACAGTATGGCGTTATTCATGATAAAATCAACAAGCCAATGTTTTTTTTTCACTACCAGCACGGCCATCACTATTCCGAGGATATATGTTATCCTCAGGCAATACATCATTTTTACGATTCGTGTGGCATATCCGAGTCCTATTGTATATTGGCTCTCTCGTCCAAAATTGCCAGGGGCGCAGAATACCACGGTTGCGCCAAGAATGTACGCAATGGCAATGATCATTGCCGTGGAGTTTATTTTACGTTTGTTGATAATGCAGTATATGGACAGCGAGGCTGCTATAGGACATACGAACATCTCGTTGTTTAGGGCGAGGACGAACGCTGCTAAAGACAGTACTGCCAAGCGTGTCTTACTTATGGTGTGTGGACCGTATGTACGAATTAATAAGATAAAAGCCATATTGAACACCAAGGCCCATAAATAGTTTGTCGAGCCTGAAGCCCAATAATACAGGGAGTCTATTCCTGTTGAAAGAATTAACAGGCCGATAATGGTAATTACCAAAGTTAAAGGCTTGAATTGTTCTCCTTGTTTTGTTCCGGTCTTGTATAAAAGAATTATTGCGAGAATAAAGAAGAATGTGTTGGCTATGTTGAAGAATGTCTCACCTTGGAGTATGGAAACCAAGGCGGCTATATTGCACAATATCCTGCCATTGATGTTGTAATAGTCGAATCGCAACGTTGAAACAATGTCGCCAACGTTGTTTATTTGCTTTCCGTTTAAGAATGCACAATCGGCGTCATCGCTGAAAAAAGGTATTGCTGTGTTGATTGCAAAAAAAATGGCGATAACGAATATAGTAAACGTTATGGCCATTATGTTTGAAAAATTCCTTTTCATATTGTTTTTAGGTAAGTATTTTTATCTTACTATTCCAATCTTGCAGACCGTGCCCTTGTCTCCTGACGACGTTGCCGTCTGCACCATGTAAACGCCCGAGGCCACACGGCGGCCTTCAAGATCGCAGCCGTCCCACTGGTAAGTGCCGCCCGTGCTGCGTCCCTGGTTTACAAGGACGCCGTTAGACGTGGTTATCTTGACGTCGGCGTCGTAGGTGAGACCTACGATTGTTATCGGGCCAGTGTAATCCGGGCGCACCGGGTTGGGATAAGCGTAGACATTGTCCTTTGTCATTTCGGTTGACGGTTCGGTGGCGTTGCTCATGTATGAGCATAGACCGCGGTCAGTACCGAAGAAAACTTCGCCTGTTGAGCCGTTGACTGCTATAGATTCTATATTATCTGACAACAAAGGCGAATTTTCCGAGGTAAAGTGTTGTATTTGTTCCATGTTGTCCTCGCTGATTAGGTATACACCGTTGTTGCTCGTGCCGAACCATTTGCGCCCTCCACCGTCTATTGCAATAGATGTTATATTTATTCCGTTCAACAGGTAGTCGCCGTAGTCGGTGCCGTCGTTGCGTGGCACTATTACTTGGGTTAGCACGCATGGATTGGTCTGTTCCATGTTATTGGGTGACAGATAGAATGGACCTATGTTTGTGCCTATCCAGATGTTACCGTCGTGATCCTCGGCTATGCACCTTATATTGCTCATGTTAAGGCTTGTGCCGGTTTGGTTCTGAAAGTTTGCGTTATATACTCTTATGCCCTCGGTTTCGGGCTGATAACATATGAATGATGTTCTTCCTGTGTTGTTATTGACAAACCACATCAGATTTCTTGAGTCTTTGAATAGTCCTACCATGCCGGCAAAGCTGAAGTTTCTGTCTTCTATCAGTTCATCATGGTGATGCGATATGAATTCCCCTTCGGGTGTATATTCAAATATTGAGTTGCTTCTTGCCTGGCTGTTAAGTAGCCAGAGGTTACCTGTCTGGGAGTCAAACATCATGCTGTGTACAAGGACATAACTATTGTCTAATTCGATATTATTATCTATTGCACCTTGAAGTGGGCTGTTGTCTTTATTGAAATATTTAACAAGTTTCCAGTCTTTAAATTCATACATGCCGGGTCGGCCTCCTGCGAAGATGTGGTTAGGGTCAGCAGGATCGGCTGCAACACAGTTTATGTCTATGTATGAATATCCGGTGATTGTGTCAAGATGGTCTTGACATATATTCCATTCGTTGCCGTCGAATACTTGTATTGTGCCGGGTCTGTTGGCTGAGACTATTCCTGAAAGGAATGAGCCTCCACAAGTGTACAGGCGTCCGAACTCATATTTCATATAACTGAAGTAATTGTACTTAGGTCCGCCGGGCTTGAGTGTCTGTGCTGTGGCGAGCAGGTCGGGGTCTATTGTTTTCTGGCGGGGGGTGTATGGCGCGGTGTATGTCCAGTTGCCGGGGTCGAGGAGGTTGGCCGTAAGTGGTGCCGAGTAGGTGCCGTTGGTGCTTGAGGCGGCGTAGATTCGGGAGGCGTCGGCGTAGACGTAGTCAACGCGGAAGCCGAGGTTGTAGGTCTCGGTCACTTCGGCGTCGGCTACGTTGATGTTCACTATGCCGAAGCCGGTTGACATGTATGCGTGGCTGCCGATGACGTCGAGGCCGTAGACGGTCTTGTCCAAGGTGGTGGAGTAGTTGTAGTATTCGGGCATGTTTTCGGTCTGTCCGTCGCGGCTTACGAGGTCGATGTTGCCGTTTTCGTAGACGGCCATCAGGCGTGAGGCGTCGGCGCACCAGGCGATGTGCTGTATGCCGCAGTCGCTCAGGCCGTTGGTCTTGTCGTACGTGGTTATGCTTTGGTCGGTGGTGTTGTACGAGTAGAGCGCTTCTGACGCGAGTACGAAGAGGGTGTTTCCGGCCTGCTGTACGTCGGTTATGTCGTTGTATGCCAGGTAGTTGCGCCATGTTCCGGTCTGTGCGTGGGCTTTCGTGGCGAGCATGGCGAGCGTTAGTGCTGTTATGAGGATGGCCTTTTGTATCATGATGTGTGGCTTTTAGGGTTGCCGTTTGCGGCTTTTCAGGCTGCAAAACATGCCGAGTTTGTATATATTTAACAGCAAAAGGCTTGGTTTATTGCCCGTTAGGTTGTTTTTCATGGTTTTTGAGAATATTTTGAAAAACAGCGTTACGGGCTTTATGAGGTGCAGGCGGGCGAGGCGTTCGGCGGCGGTGATGAGCGTGGAGTAACCGCGCAGCTCGTCGCTGAACTCGGCGAGGGTGGCCGTGCTTTCCTCGGTCTTGGCTATGAACTGGGGGTTGGTCTCGAAGGTGTCGAAGGCAAGGGGATTGTCGATGTGGGTTATCATGACGCCTGACCGACGCAGGGTCTTGCCGAAGAGTACGTCTTCGTAGCCGTAACGGACGAAGCGCTCGTCGAACGGATGGTCGAGCATTATCGTGCGCTTTATCATGAAGTTAGACGTGTGGAAGTCGTTGTACGGGTGCTTGTTGCGTTCGGCGGCGGTGCCGTTCTTGGTGTGTCTTGTCTCGTAGATGTATCTCAGGTTGTGCCTCAGGGCCTCGCCGTCGCCCCTTACGGTGTATCCGCCGTAGGCCACGTCGGCGCTGTCGAGGCGCAGGTAGTCGACAAGGTATGTGGGCGAGCATACGGCCATGTCGCTGTCAATGAACAGCAGTCGGGCGTAGCGGGCCTCGCGCGCCAGGTAGTTGCGTATGGCGGCGCGGCCCGAGTTGTATCCCCTTACGATGTAGCGGCTGTTGGGCAGGGTGTCGATTAGCCTGTTTTTATTGATTATAAGGGCGTCTGTCGAGCCGTCGTCGGCTACGATTATCTCATACCTGAGCCGCCGGCCTTGGCGGATTATGGCTTCGGCCTGCGCTGCGAGTCTGGCCGCCAGCGGGGCGCACTCGTTGTTGTAGCACGGCATGAGGATGGACAGTTCGTCTATCATCACCGTGCGTTTTTCAGGTATTCAACAAGTTTTATTACGGCGCGCGCGCGGTGCGATATCTTGTTTTTTATCTCGTGGCCCAGTTCGGCGAAGGTCTTGTCGTAGCCGTCGGGGCGGAATATGGGGTCGTAGCCGAAGCCCTCGCCTCCCCTCTTTTCGGTTATTATCTCGCCTTTGACAATGCCTTCAAATAGTTTCGGCTCGCCGTCGCCTTCAAGGATGAGGGCTATGGCCGTGCGGAACTGTGCCGAGCGGTCGCTTTTGCCGTTCAGTTCGCCGAGCAGCTTGGCCATGTTGGCCTCGCTGTCGTGCCCCTCGCCGCCGGCGTAACGTGCCGAATAGACGCCCGGGGCGCCGCCAAGCGCTGTCACTTCAAGGCCGGTGTCGTCGGCGAAGCAGCTTATGTGGTAGTTGTCGAATACGTATTGTGCCTTCTGTATGGCGTTGCCCTCGATTGTGGGCGATGTCTCGGGTATGTCGGCGTGGCAGCCTATGTCGGCCAATGACAGTACTTCAATGCCGCTGCCGGCGAGCATTTCGCGAATCTCGGCAAGCTTGTTCTTGTTGTTGGTTGCGAAGACAACCTTGGTTAATTCATAATTCATAATTCACTGATTTTAATTAAGAATTAAGAGTTAAGAATTAAGAAAATATGACTTCGAGGATGTATAACCAACAAAGCATGTTTTCTTAATTCTTAACTCTTAATTCTTAATTTTCAAAGTCATATTTTCTTAACTCTTAATTCTTAACTTTTAATTTCTTCGGTACTTTCACCTTTATCTGGTCAAAGCCCTCGCCGTACACTCCGGTTACGGCGCCCTGGCTTACGAAGGCGTTGGGGTCAAGTGCCTTAATTAGGCGGAATATCGTTACGCTCTCGCGCTTGCGGGCCATCAGGCAGATTACTTTCGTTTCCTTGCCGCTGTACCATCCGTGGCCGTCGAGTATCGTCATGCTGTGGTCGGTGGTCTTGGCTATGGCGTTGGCTATCTCCTGCCACCGCTTGGAGAAGATGAAGAACTGGACGGACTGGCGCTGCCAGTTCATCACGTAGTCGAGCATCGAGCACTCGATGAACATCGTACAGAAACCGAACACCACCTTCTTGCAGCGCATCTCCACGGGGCCGAACGTGTCGATGAACAGACAGCTGCCGATGATGCAGATGTCGATGAGCAGAATCACGCGTCCGAGCGATATGTTGCGGTATTTGTTCACCGAGGCGGCAATGATGTCGGTGCCGCCCGTAGAGCCGTTGTTGAGGAAGACGATGGCCAGCGCCGTGCCCGTCATCATACATCCGATGACGAGCGACATGAAGTCGTTGCCCTCGCCCAGCAGCTTGTAGAACGTGCCGTCGGGCTGCATCACCACGTCCTGTGCCAGCTCGAGCAGCGCCGTAAGCATGAACGTGGCGTAGATGGTCTTCATCAGGAAGCGCCATCCCAGTATCTTCAGGGCTGCCACAATGAGCACGGCGTTGATGATGAAGAACGTGTACTGCACGGGGAATTTCGTGGCGTAGAACACCACGGCGCCGATACCGGCAATGCCGCCCGTCACAATCTCGTAAGGCAGCAGAAACACGGTAAAGGCAAATGTGTAGAGCATAAGGCCGAGGGTAATGTTGAAGTAATCCCTCACCTCGCTCATTATGGCTTGTTTGTTCATAGTATTGATTTTTTAGTTGACGAGTAGACAAGTGACGAGCAGACGAGTCTTTAGTTAACAAGTTGACGAGTAACAAGCAGACGAGGAGATTAGCCTTTTTGTTTGCAGACAAATCTCCTCGTTTACTTGTCTGCTTGTCCCTTGTCCACTAAAGAAATGTTCACTAAAGAAATCTCCTTGTCTGCTCGTCTGCTTGTCCCTTGTCTGCTTATTTAATGACAATATTCACAATCTTCTTGGGTACGATGATCACCTTGACTACATTCTTGTCGCCGATGTATTTCTTCGAGCGGTCGTCGGCAAGGACGGCAGATTCGATGGTCTTGTTGTCGGCATCGGCGGCGAACTGCATCTGGTAGCGGGCCTTGCCGTTGAACGATACGGTCAGGCTGACGGTCGACTCAACGAGGAATTTCTCGTTGTACTCTGGCCATGCGGCGTCGAACACGGTCGTGTCGTTGCCCAACGCGTGCCACAACTCCTCGGCGATGTGCGGCGCGAAGGGAGCGATAAGCACCACCATGTCGGTCAGCAGCGCGCGGTTGCGGCATTTCATCTGCGACAGTTCGTTGACGCATATCATGAAAGCGGCTACCGACGTGTTATAGCTGAACGCCTCGATGTCCTGTGTTACCTTCTTTATCAGCTTGTGAACGCTCTTCAGCTCCTCCGCCGTTGCCTCGCCGTCGGCAAGCTCCTTCATGCCGTCCTTGTCGCTGTAGAGGCCCCAGAACTTCTTGAGGAAGCGGTGGCAGCCGTCAATACCGTTGGTATCCCACGGCTTGCTCTGCTCCACCGGACCGAGGAACATTTCGTACAGACGCAGCGTGTCGGCGCCGTATTTCTCTACAATCATGTCGGGGTTGACGACGTTGTACATCGACTTCGACATCTTCTCGATAGCCCAGCCGCACACGTACTTGCCGTCTTCGAGTATGAACTCGGCGTTCTCGTACTCCGGTCGCCATGCCTTGAAGGCGTTGATGTCGAGCACGTCGGCATGCACTATGTTCACGTCAATGTGTATCGGGGTTGTGTCGTACTTATCTTTCAGGCCCAATGAAACAAATACGGGGGCTGCGTCGTGGTCGTCGCTGTTAACGCGGTACACGAAGTTAGAGCGGCCTTGTATCATGCCTTGGTTGACGAGCTTCTTGAACGGCTCCTCCTCGCACGACACTCCGATGTCATGCAAAAACTTGTTCCAGTAGCGGGAATATATCAGGTGGCCCGTGGCGTGCTCGGTTCCGCCCACGTACAGGTCGACGTTGCGCCAGTACTGGTCGGCCTCGGGGCTTACAAGAGCCTTGTCGTTGGTCGGGTCCATGTACCTTAAATAGTACGCTGACGAACCCGCGAAGCCCGGCATTGTGTTCAGTTCGAGCGGGAATACGGTAACGTTGTCAACCAACGATTTGTCCACAACGCAGTTGTTCGCTGTGTCCCACGCCCACTTCTTGGCGTGTCCCAGTGGCGGTTCGCCCGTCTCCGTAGGCTTGTATTGATCAATCTCGGGCAACTCCAGCGGCAGGCACTCTTCGGGAATCATGTACGGTTCGCCGTCCTTGTAGTAAACGGGGAACGGCTCGCCCCAATACCTCTGGCGCGAGAAGATGGCGTCACGCAAGCGGTAGTTCACCTTTACACGACCCAGATTGTTGGCTTTTACAAACTCCTTAGTCTTCTGTATTGCTTCCTTTACGCTTAATCCGTTAAGTGAGAAGCCATGAATGGCCTCTACCCCACTCTTCGGAGAGTTGCAAACAGTGCCTTCCTTGGCGTCGAAACTTTCCTCGCTCACGTCGCATCCTTCAATCAATGGACGTATCTCAAGTCCGAAATGCTTGGCGAAGGCATAGTCGCGAGAGTCGTGCGCCGGCACAGCCATGATGGCTCCCGTGCCGTAACCTGCAAGAACGTAGTCTGAAATCCAGATTGGAATGTCCTCGCCCGTGAACGGATTGATGGCGTAACTGCCCGAAAATACGCCACTGACCGAACGGTCGCTGATGCGCTCGCGCTCGGTACGCTTCTTCGTCCGCTCAAGATAAGCGTCCACCTCGGCCTTCTGTTCGGGCGTGGTGACTTTCTCCACCAATTCACTTTCAGGCGCCAGCACCATGAACGTAACGCCGAAGATGGTGTCGGCGCGGGTGGTGAAGATGGTAAAGCCCCCCTCATTCTCCCCCGAGGGGGAGTTTTGGTTTGCTTCGTTGGTATCGGAGGCTCCCCCTTGGGGGAGTTTGTAGGGGGCTATTTTAAACTCAATCTCCGTTCCTTCCGAGCGTCCTATCCAGTTGCGCTGAGTCTCCTTCAGCGAGTCGGTCCACTCTACCGTGTCCAGACCGTCGAGCAACCGCTGTGCGTAAGCGCTCACACGCAGGCACCATTGCATCATCTTTTTCTGCACAACAGGGTATCCACCGCGCACCGAAACGCCGTCAACCACCTCGTCGTTAGCCAGCACCGTGCCAAGGCCCGCGCACCAGTTAACCATCGTCTCGCCGAGGTAAGCCATTCGCCAGTTCATCAGCGTGTGGCGCTTCTCCTTCTCCGTCATGGCGTTCCACTCCGTGGCCGTCAGCTTCAGTTCCTCCGAACAAGCGGCGTCGAGACCCTCGGTGCCGTGCTCAGAGAGATACTTCTCAAGCTCCTCTATCGGCCTGGCCTTCTGCTGCGCGTTGTCGTAGTATGAGTTGAACATCTTGATGAACGCCCACTGCGTCCAGTGGTAATACTTCGGGTCGCACGTGCTTATTTTTCTGTCCCAGTCGAACGAGAAGCCTATTTTGTTCAGTTGGTCGGTATACCGTGCCATGTTTTCCCTTGTTGTCTTTTCCGGGTGCTGTCCCGTCTGTATGGCGTACTGCTCGGCCGGCAGGCCGTAAGCGTCGTAGCCCATGGGGTTCAATACGTTGAAGCCCTGCTGCCGCTTGTAGCGCGCGTATATGTCTGATGCTATGTAGCCGAGCGGATGGCCCACGTGCAGCCCCGCTCCCGACGGGTAAGGGAACATGTTGAGCACGTAGAACTTCTGTTTGCCGTTGTCCTCGGTCACGTGGTAGGTCTTTTCGTCGGCCCACCTTTTCTGCCATCTTTTCTCAATCTCGTTGAAGTTGTATTCCATTGCTTCGTATCTTGTTTTTGTTTGTATGCAATAATCCAAGATGCAAAGATAATAAAAAAGGTAAAAAGGTAGAAAGGTAAAAGGGTAAAAAAGTAGAAAAGGGTGGAAAGGTGAAAAATGCGCTGTGTATTAATGCTATCTTTCTTTTTCGCTTTTAATACTTTTAATCTGACGTAATGATGATCCAATGTACTTGCTTATTTAACGAAGTGAAAAAACGTTTTTTATCTTGCTTTTTTAACCCCATTTGCTCTTAATATTTTTATAGCATCTTTATCTCCTTGATCGGCAGCTCTACTTAACCAATAGATTGCTTTTGAATAATTTGTGAATGCATCATCATTTTTTGACTTTCCTTTATAGTAAAATAATCCTATATTAAATTGTGCACCAACGTATCCTTGTTCTGCAGCCTTAGTGTACCAATAAATAGCTTTTGAATAGTCTTGTGTGATACCTTTCCCTTTATCATAATATGTTCCCAAATTAGATTGTGCTATTGCTAAACCTTGTTCTGCAGCCTTAGTGTACCAATAAACAGCTTTTGAATGGTCTTGTGTGATACCTTGTCCATTGCTATAACTATAACCCAAATTACATTGTGCTTCTGCTAAACCTTGTTCTGCAGCTTTGGTGTACCAATAAACAGCTTTCGAAAAATCTTGTTGTATTCCTTCACCTTTCCCATAACACATTCCCAAATTAAATTGTGCATTAGCGTATCCTTGTTCCGCTGCTTTTTCATACCAGTAAACAGCTTTCGAAAAATCTTGTTGTTCTCCTAAACCTTTTTCATAACACACCCCCAAATTACATTGTGCATAAGCATATCCTTGTTCCGCTGCTTTTTCATACCAATAAACAGCTTTTGAAAAATCTTGTTGTGTTCCTTCTCCTTTTTCATAACACAATCCCAAATTAAATTGCGCTATTGCTACACCTTGCTTTGCAGCTTTAATGTACCAATAAAAAGCTTTTGAATAATTTTTTTTAACACATGTGCCATAAGAGTAACAAACTCCTAAATGAACAGCAGCTATTGTATCGCCTTGTTCGGCTGCCTTTGTTAACCAATACTCAAATTGAGCAAAGTTACCCTTATTTTTATAGTATTTTCCGACAAAACGTTGAGCTGGAGTATAGTCTTTCTCTGCCAATTCAAGCATTTTCTTGCAAGCTGTCAGACTGTCTTTATCAGAGTTGGCAGACCCTTGTAAATCTAATAAAATCTTATTGTATTCACTTTTAAGTCTTTTGTCTGATGATAGCGAAAAGGTATAAATGCAACAGAAAATCAATATGATTATTCCAATTGCAAATATATACTTTTTATAAAGTTGAAAGAATTGTTTTAAGGGCATTATGATATTGTTATTTTAAGTTAGTAAATCTTTTTGCGGTGGAAAACGTGCAGGAAGCCTTATTCTTACAGACACAAAAGAAGCGTAAGAGCATCTTTCGTCTATCTGTTAGTGAGGTCTTAGGATACCTTAGTAGTTGATAGATGGCAGATGCGCCCACGCTATACGTAGGCGTAAACTACTTATCCATGTCTATTCTCATTGAAAGTTCCTAAGTTTCACCAAACAGAACAAGAATAATAGCTAACGCTAATATTTACCCACGAAATAACCGCGCTGCGACGCTACTCAACATAAGTTATGGCAAAGATAGGATTATTTATCGAAAAATGCAAGTGAAAAGGTGAAAAAGTAGAAAGGTAAAATTTGAGAAACAGATAATTTTAATCAACATATCTATTTACAATGAAAAACGGGCAGACAATGGAGTGTATGCTTATCCACGTCTGCCCGTCAACGATTTTATTACATCAGTTTATTTTATCATTATCTTCGTGGTGCAGGTCTTGCCGTCGGCCTTGGTTACTTTCACCATGTATATGCCGCTGCTTAGCGAGCTGATGTCGGCGCGGCCTGTCGACGAATTGGCGAGCTGGCGCCCTGCCGTGTCGTACACGCTGATTGCCTTGGCGCCTTCGGCTATTATTTCGTTGCCTGCCACTGTTACGTCAGCGCCGTTTTCGGTCTCTACGTTGTTAATGCCTGACGGGTCGGAAAGTTCGATGTCGCCGTACAGTGAGATGTTGTCAAGCACGAACAGGTCGCCGTCTGACGTTACCAGCTGGAACGCTATGTATATTTCCTGTCCGGCGTAGTCGGCCAGCGAGATTCCGCGTGTAGCAAGATTCTTGCCTATGTAGTTTTCGTTGGTGACATGCTGCACGGTGGTGAACCAGTTGGGGGCGGGTGTCGTAGTCGACACGCGCACGTTGTACGTCTCGGGATAAGTCTCGCTGTACGACCCTGCTGTCCACATCATGTCAGCATTCTCGCCGGTAATCTTTACTTTCGGCAGGATGAGCCAGCGGTTGGCCGTTGCGTCGTCTTCAACGAACCATGACGATGCGCAGTACTGCCAGTTGCCGTATAAGCTGTGTGTCTCACCGAGTTCTATTACCGAGAAGGCCTCGTTGTTGGGGAACATGTCGTCCTTGCTGGTGTATTCGTCGTTGACCAGAAGTGTGAGGTCGTCGTCTACCTTGCCCTGCTCGGCGTTCCAGCATTTCACGTATTGGCCCATCACCTTTATTTCCTCGGTCAGCGTGTTGTCTTCAGGATTGTTGTCGCCCTCGTTGACAATCTCTATCGTCAGGCTGTGCTTTCCGACAGCGACTCCGTCAAGCGCGTTGCTGATTTTTACCGTTTCGGTCTGTTGCGCTGTCAGGTCATATTGTTTGGTATATATTTGTTTGCCGTCAACGGATACGTTTACCGTCAGTCCTTTCACGGCGTTTATGCCTTTGTTACTGATGTTGAAGGTTACGTCCTTGCTGGTGTTGTCGGCTATGTAACCGTATTCGGGCGCGGTGATTTCCGTTATGGCTACGTCGTTAAGGTCGCCGCTGATATGTTCTATCGAGAGGTCGTCAATGCAGATGACATTCTCGTCCTTGTCGCTGAACGACTTGAAGCCGAAGTAGTATATGCCGGCCACGTCTATCTTTATCACGTTTGCCGACTCGATGTAGGTGTCGTCGGTGTTGAACGGGTCATACTTTACTATTTCCGTTGTCATGGCTTCGGGCCTCTGTTCCGTGCCGTAGGCCACGAGCATGCGCTCGTTGTGGTCGCCCATAGTAGAGTACCAGAACTTCAGCGAGTAGTATCCCGGCTCCATCTGTATTCCTTCGGTTATGAACCAGTCGTCGCCGGGGTTGTTAGAGTCGTAGTCGTACATCATACATCCCGAGCCGCTGCGCGCGAACACATACCATCCAGCGTCAACGTTGACGCCCCAGTTGCCGTCGTCGTTGTTGAGGTTGAACGTCTTGATCAGGTCAAGCTCGTCGTCGGCTTCAAAGCCGATGCTGTAAGGAACGGTTGCCAGTCCGCGGTGGCGCACGGTAGTGGTGGCGGTATTGTTTGTCGCTACGCCGTCGCCTTCAGCGCTTACCCATGCCTCGATGTCGTATATTCCTACGCGCTCCATGTCGGCGGTGGTGTTGAATGTGTAGTCCATCGTCTCGCCGGCCTTCAGTGTGCCGTTGAATGTCTCGCTTACGGCCTCTCCGTCATTTATTTTGTAGTACAGGGTCATGCCGTTGATGTCGGTCACGCCCGTGTTGGCAACGCTGATGGTTACTTTCTCGGCGTTGGTGAGGTCGAACGATGTCTGCGGCGACGATATGCCGGTAACAGCAGCGTCGATACCCTGCGACGTTGTTACCGTCACGTTGTCAACGTAGATGTTGTACATGTTGGCGTCGCTTGTGGCATGGAATGCGAAGTAGACCGTCTCAGCGCTCTCCGCTTTGTAGTATGCCACTCCCGTCTGGTTAGTGTCAAGGAATGTGCCGAGGTCGAGCAGTGTTCTTGTCATTCCCTCTACCGTAGGCGCGCTGCCTATCATCACTTCCATCTTTTCGCCGTACGAGCTGCCCTTGTAGTCAAACGAAAGCTGGTATATGCCGGGCTGCAGCGTGATGGCCGGCGTTATCAGGTAGTCGTCGGCGGCATTTGTCGAGTTGTAGCCGTATTTGGCAACGTTGCCCAAGTCGTAATCGTTGTAGGCCGTCCATGTGGAGCCGTCGCCTTTCCCGGTCTGGCCGTCGACGGTGTTGTTGTCTATTACGGTCCAGTTTTCCAGGGTTCCGCTCTCGAAGTCACACTTGAACACTTCCTGTGCCGTGGCATTGCCGCATAAAGCTGTCAAAAATGCCAAAAGGGAGGGTAATTTGTAGAAATTTGACATAAATTTAAGATATTAGGTTATTGTTTTATTGAAATATGGTATAAACCGGTCGATATCAGCCAATGCTTTCGCTGCGAAGTTTTTAAATGTAAACCATTTTTGGCAAAAATACGAAATGTTTTTTATAATATTAATATTTTTTCTTGTAAAATTATAAATTAAGTTGTTTTTATTTTAAAAAGTGGTAATTAGTTGGTGATGAATGGAGAAATTAATACAGGCCCGACACTGACCCGTGTGCAAATAATATTGCGGTAGAATCAGTATCGAGCCTGTCTTTCACCTTGTTACCTCTGCTACATAGCGGCGTTTACGCCGATGGCGCCGAGGATGGCGGTGGCTATTGCAACGATTACTTTCAGTATGATAGAGATGTTCTGTTTGTCTTTGTTTCCCATTTCAGTAGATTTTTTGATTAAGAGTAATAGGCCGGATTAGGCAAATGGGCCGGATGAGCCTAATAAGGCAAATGGGCCGGATAAGGCAAATAAGGCGGATGGGCCGAATGAGTCAAATAAGTCTGATGAGCCATGACTGTTTCTTGATAGCGGCGGGGTTGGGCGGCGCCTGCCCTACCCTGCCAGCCTTGTTATCCTTTCACCTTTTCACCTTCTCACCTTTTCACCTTCTCACCTTCTCACGCTGTTTCCTCGGTGTCGTCGAGTGCTGTGCCGACGGCGTTCTTGGGCAGCTCCTTTACCTTGCATCCGGTGAGGAGGGCGCGTACGCGGGTCTTGTCCTTCTCGATTTTCGTCTCGGGCTGGAACAGTACGTGCACTGACTTTACGTTGCCGTTGGCGGTGAAGTCCTGTGGCGTTGCGGCGGGCTTGGTTGACATGCCTATCTTGAACGTTCCGAGGCGGTTGAGCTTTACGCGGTGCGACATTTGCAGGTGCTTCTGCATTGTCTCGACGAGCTCGCTGAGCACGGCCACGATGTCGGCGCGCTTGACGGTGCAGTTGGCCTGCATTTCCTCGGCCAGGTCGTCTATGTCAACGGTGCCTGTGTGGACGGCGCGGGCGTACCATTCGCCGTTGTGGTTGGAGTTACTTCTGTTGTCTTGGTAGAGCTTATAAAATACTGCCATAATGATTGATGTTTTTAAGTTTGTTTGTTAATTGAAAATTGTTTGTTCTCTCTGCGAGTCTCGAATTTTTGAGTCTTTCTTAACTTTTAATTCTTAATTCTTAACTCTTAATTGTATCGACGCGTCTTACGTTTGCAAAGGTACGGCGAAAACGGCGGCCGCCAAAACTTATGCACGCTACATCGTACGCTATACTTAAGGAGTGGCGCTGCAGCGGGGCTTCTGGCTGTGTTAAACTAAAGTTAAACATCCGCCGGCCACCTTAGTTTATATTGTATTTTCAGTAATTTTGCGCTGCAAAGTAATTATTCTTTCTGCCGACATGAAGAAGAAGACCGCTATATTTATATTCTGCGCCTCGGTGTTGCTGGTGTTGCCCGGGTGGGTCAGTCTGTTGGCCGCGGGCGAGTATGGTCGGAGTCTTGTGATATTCGCGCTGTTTGTTTTCGGGTACATTGGGCTGATGATGGTAGTGTACCGTCAGGGCGGAAAGTAACTCTTTGGTAATCAGTAAGTTATGTTTCGAGTGGTGATATGCCGCGTTTCGTCTTGCGAAATGTGGCATGTTGTGGGGTATTCGGTGGCTTGTTGTCGGGCAATAGGGCTGATGGGGCAAATAAGCCTAATAAGACTAATGGGCCTGATGAGGCAATTAGCCTGATAGGTCAAATAAGACTAATAGGCCTGATAGGGTGCCGCCAACCCAATTATGAATTGTGAATTGTGAATTATGAATTAAATAATTAACTTGCTTTAACCGTATGTGTATCGTGTTGTGAACTTATTGTGCACTGATATGCCGTATCTTTGCCGTCGAATTGATTTTCAGGAACAACGAAGTATAACCTAACAATTACTTAAATGACAATGATTATTGAAATGAATTCAGGCATGAGACACACAACGGAGTATTCGGACACACTTACGAGAGAGCAGCGGCAGCGCGCCATGGAGCTTATGGCGAGCCAGTTTTGCGAGTTGCTGGGGCGCTCGCCGAGGGAGAACCTTTACTGGCAGGAGAGCGTTACCGACCTTATGGACCTGTCGCACGAGGTTTATCTGTCTGAGCGCCTTGTCGACAGCCACGGGCGCCCTTACGGCTTCAGGCGTATCGTGGAGCTGGCGTGCCAGGTGTTGCACGTCGTTACGCCGTGCAACCCTTACTCGATGGCCTTCAACGCGCGCAACCGCAAGGGCGTCAGGCAGACGTCGTTCTTCAGCCGCTACTGCTGGCTGATGTTCAAGAGCCATACGCCTAACCCTCTGCGGCAGATGGTCAAGAGAATGAATGAAGGGTGAGAAGGTGAAAAGGTGAGAAGGTGAGGAGGTGAAAGGGTGAAAAAGTGAAAGGGTGAAAAGGTGAAAAATTTTCTTCAGCTTTATTTTACTCTTTTACCCTTTTACCTTTCTACTTTTTCACCCTTTCACTTTTTCACCTTTTCACCTTTCATAGGGTTTTCCCTTGAAAGGGTAGGGTTTTCGCCTTGCGCAGGGGGAAAATAATGCATACCTTTGCCGGTGAGATAACAGTTAATACGACAACGCCATGAAACGGACTATACTCTATCTGGTGACAATGCTCACCGCAGTGATGACATCGCAGGCGATGACTTACACCCAGGCGCAGCGCGAGGCGCTGTTCCTCACCGACAAGATGGCTTATGAGCTGGGACTTACCGAGAGCCAGTATGACGCAGTATATGAAATAAACTTCGACTATCTTGTGTCGCTGTCGACCCAGGCCGACCTGTACGACACGGGTTGGTACAGGCGCAACCTTGACCTGGGCTACGTGCTCACAGCGGCGCAGTACGGCCGGTACTGCACGATTGAGTACTTCTACCGTCCGGTATATTGGAGCTCGGGCTTCCGTTACCGCATATACTCGCGTTACGCCGACCGCTCCAGGCTGTACTACGGCCGCCTGAAGGTGTACGCTACGTACCGTGGCGGGCACAGCTGGCGGAGCAACGGGGGCAAGAGTTGGTATAAGGGCCGCACGTATTCAAGCGGCGGAAAGATGAAGGTGGTTAACAGGGTGAACGTCAGCACAGGCTTGCGCAACCATTCCAAGAAGACCTCGCACGCCGTGAAGGCCACGCCCGCCAGACCGTCGGGGCACGCCGTTAAGCCTTCAACGGCCAAGCGCACCACTAAGGCAAACAAGCGTAATGGAAATTTTAAAGGTAAAAGGTAAAAGTGGAAAGGTAAAAAGGACTGAAGGATAACGTGGATATTTGTAGTTGTAATGTTTTAGTTTTTATTTTGGTGTTTACGGGGCCCTATCGCTGACGCATACGGGCTCCGTACTGTTTTTCATATCGCGTTAAATCGAAACGAATATTTTTTTATGCCCACGTTTTTTGGTAACTTTGCACGAAGTTTTATTAAGCAGGCAAGCAGACGAGTTGACGGACAGACAAGTCAACGAGCAGACAAGGAGATTTGCGTCTTTTGTCAACTCGTTGTTCGTTAGCTTGTCGACTGAAAAGGAAATCTCCTTGTCAGCTTGTTTGCTCGTCACTTGTCAATTAAAAAAGAATTATGGCCAAAAAAGACAATGAGCTTACTCCGATGATGAAGCAGTTTTTCTCGTTCAAGGCGCAACACCCTGACGCAATGCTGCTGTTCAGGTGCGGCGACTTCTACGAGACTTACCTGCAAGACGCCGTCGACGCCAGCCGCATACTCGGCATTACGCTGACGCGGCGCAGCAACGGCGGACAGCAGAACGGCGCGCCTACGGAGATGGCCGGCTTCCCTCACCACGCGCTCGACACCTACCTGCCAAAGCTGGTAAGGGCAGGGCGGCGAGTGGCCATCTGCGACCAGTTGGAGGACCCCAAGCTGACCAGGAAGCTCGTCAAGCGCGGCATTACCGAACTGGTGACGCCGGGCGTGGCCATGACCGACAATGTGCTCAACTACAAGGAAAACAACTTCCTGGCCGCCGTCAACTTCGGCAAGGCGGCCTGCGGAGTGGCTTTCCTCGACATATCCACGGGCGAGTTCCTCACCGGCGAGGGCTCTTACGACTACGTTGAGAAGCTGCTCGTCAATTTCTCGCCCAAGGAGGTGCTCTTCGAGAGGGGCAAGCGCGACGTGTTCGAGCGGTATTTCGGCAACAAGTACTTCACCTTCGAGCTTGACGACTGGGTGTTCACCGAGCAGGCCGCCGAGCAGAAACTGCTCAAGCACTTCGGCGTGAAGTCGCTAAAAGGATTCGGCGTAAACCATCTCAGGAGCGGCATTGTGGCCTCGGGGGCCATACTGCAGTACCTCGAGATGACACAGCACACGCACATCGGACACATCACCTCGCTCGCACGCATAGAGGAGGAGCGCTACGTAAGGCTCGACAAGTTCACAATACGCTCGCTCGAGCTGCTGCACCCGATGCAGGACGACGGCTCGTCGCTGCTCGACGTTGTCGACAACACCGTCACCCCGATGGGCGCCCGAATGCTGAAAAGATGGCTCGTGTTCCCGCTGCGCGACGCCAAGGCCATATCCGACCGCCTCGACATCGTTGACACGTTCTTCCGCCATCCCGACTTCCGTGAGCTCGTAGACCAGTGCTTCCGCCGTGTGGGCGACCTTGAGCGTATCATATCCAAGGTGGCAGTGGGCCGCGTGTCGCCGCGCGAGGTGGTGCAGCTGAAGACTGCCCTGCAGGCTATCGTGCCGGTGAAGGACGCATGCATGACGGCAGGCGACGAAGGGCTGCGCCGCATCGGCGAGAACATCAGCCTGTGCGAGAGCCTGCGCGACCGCATTGCCCGCGAGATAAACGAGGACTCGCCGCAGCTGGTAAGCAAGGGTGGGGTAATAAGGGACGGCGTCAACGCCGAGCTTGACGAGCTGCGCCGGATATCCACCGGCGGAAAGGAATACCTGCTGAAGATACAGGAACGCGAGAGCGAAGCCACCGGCATAGCCTCGCTCAAGATAGGATACAACAACGTGTTCGGCTATTACCTCGAGGTAAGGAACATATACAAGGACAAGGTGCCGCAGGACTGGGTGCGCAAGCAGACGCTCGCGCAGGCCGAGCGGTACATCACCCAGGAGCTGAAGGAATACGAGGAGAAAATCCTTGGCGCCGAGGACAAGATACTGGCGCTCGAGGCAAGGCTCTTCAACGAGCTCGTGATAGCCATGCAGGAATACATACCCGCCATACAGACCGACGCCTCGCTCATAGCCAAGATAGACTGTCTGCTCTCGTTTGCCAAGGCGGCCGAGCAGCACCGCTATATCCGTCCGCAGATAGAGGCCGACGAGATTGTGCTCGACATCAAGCAGGGCCGCCATCCCGTTATCGAGACACAACTGCCCGTGGGCGAGACATACGTGCCCAACGACGTCTACCTGGACGACCGGCGGCAGCAGATAATGATGATAACCGGTCCCAACATGGCCGGTAAGTCGGCTCTGCTGCGCCAGACGGCGCTCATCGTGCTGATGGCCCAGACGGGATGTTTCGTGCCCGCAGAGAGCGCCAAAATAGGCTTGGTGGACAAGATATTCACCCGTGTCGGCGCGTCGGACAACATCTCGCTGGGCGAATCTACGTTCATGGTCGAGATGACCGAGGCCTCGAATATCCTCAACAACGTCACCCCGCGCTCGCTCGTTCTCTTCGACGAACTCGGCCGAGGCACGTCAACCTACGACGGCATAAGCATAGCGTGGGCAATAGTTGAGTACCTGCACGAACGGCCCAAGGCGGCAGCGCGCACGCTCTTCGCCACGCATTACCACGAGCTTAACGAGATGGAAAAGCACTTCCAGCGCATCAAGAACTACAACGTAAGCGTGAAGGAGGTTGACAACAAGGTGATATTCCTGCGCAAGCTGGAGCGTGGCGGGTCGGAACATTCGTTCGGTATCCACGTGGCGCAGATAGCCGGAATGCCCAAGAGCATAGTTCGCCGCGCCGAAGCCATACTGAAACAGCTCGAGGCCGACAACGCTCAGGTAGGTTCGGTGGGCAAGCCCGTGCATGCTGAGAGGATAACGCCCGGCGGCGACGGCATGCAGCTGAGCTTCTTCCAGCTTGACGACCCCGTGCTGAGCCAGGTGCGCGACGAGATTCTCGGCCTTGACATCAACAACCTTACGCCGGTCGAGGCACTCAACAAGCTCAACGAAATAAAGAAAATTGTCACTGGCAAGTAATCCTATCAGGCAATCAGGCTAATCAGGCCTATTGGGCCCAATGAGCCAAATAGGCCTAATAAGCCTAATAGTTTATGAAATAACAAATGTTCAATAAAACAACATGATCAGGCCGGTTGAAACTAAGGACATACCGCAAATCACGGAGATTTACAACCGTTACATACTCAACGGGGTTGAGAGCTTTGAAACAGAGGCTCTTACCGAAGAGCGGATGGGCGGCCGCATAGCGGGTATATATCCTGATTTTCCATATTACGTGGCCGAGGAAGAGGGTAGGGTGGTCGGCTTCTGCTACGCCCATCCGTGGAAAGAGCGAGCCGCTTACGCCAACACTCTCGAGACTACAATCTACCTCCGTCACGGCGCAACGCGCCAAGGCACGGGCACGGCGCTGATGGAAAAGCTCGTTGACGAGTGCCGCCGTCGCGGCTTCAAGGCGCTGATAGCCTGCATAACGGGCGAGAACGAGGCCAGCATAGCGTTCCACCGCAGGCTCGGGTTCGAGCAGGTGTCGCTGTTCCGTAGTGTCGGTTATAAGCACGGACGCTGGCTCGACGTGGTTGACATGGAGCTTTTGCTGTGTTAGTTGCAGAAGTTCCGGCAGGGTAGGGAGCCTTAGTTGATTGTCGTGCGGCGCCCTGCAGCGGTTGTATAAGTTTATAGGCAGCCTTTCTTCCGTGCCCTTCGTTTCAGTTCGTCAATGCGTTTCTGGTAAGTCCTCATGAGCGATTTGCCCGAGTTTATTACCCTCAGATCCATCGCCGTCGAACCGTCCACCATGTCGGGAGCTATCCTGTGCGCGGCATTCTTTCCCGCTTCGTGCGCCGCTTTGCCGCCGGTGCTTTTGGCTTCCTTGGCCAGTTTATTCTCGTATCTTGATATTTCGGACAATATTTGGGCGCAGCTTGAGCCTCCTCCCGACCCGCTTCCGATGTCGCCGGCGCCCATCGAGCCACCGCCTCCGCCCGACGAGCCGTGCTTTATCGTCTCAACCGTGGTGTAGGCCGTCGTCGCCACGCCAACCACTACCGCGGCAACTTCGAGCGCCGAGCCTATTCTGTTCCACCTGCGCTGGTTTCTGTCCTTCTTCGCCTGTTTCAGGTTGGCGGCTATCTCGGTGTTTTCAGGTTCGAGCTTGTGCGCCACTTTCAGCCTGTTCATTCCCTCTTTGTAGTCCTCGGCCTCGATGTCCATTATGCCGATGTTGTTGTGCGCCATGGCAAAGTCGGGGCAGGCGAGCAGTATCTGGTTGTACAGACTGGTCACCTCGTGCCTCGGAGCGTTGCTCTCGTCCATCTTGACAGCCTTGAGGAAGGCTTTTTCGACAATGCTGTCGGTCAGTTCGCCGTTGGTGTCTACCAGTCCGCTTTCATAGTTGATGTAGGCTATCGCCTTGCCGTCTACGAACTCGTCAATGCCGTCAAGGCACGGGGGTAGCACCATCATGCCCGACGTGCGGTACAGTCCTATCCTGCCGCCCGTGTCGGCCACTATCATCGAGGCGCCGTCGTCGTAAGTTATGATGTCGTATTTTGTCGGGATTATTATGCGTCCGAAGGCGTCGGCCACGCCCCATTTGCCGTTCTGGGCTATCATCAGAAGGTTGTCGTCTTCAGGCACGATGTCGTCATATATCGGCGAGAGCACGCAACTGCCGTCGTCGGCATAGGCGCTTTTCAGTCCGTTCTCGTCCTTCACGGTTATCTTTCTCGTCTCGCCGTTGCCGCCGCTGTTGATTTTCGCGTCGGCCTCGGCAGCCGCCTTTGTTGTTATGTCGAGCGTCCTGGCGTATTTGCCCGCCGCGTAGTCCTTGGCCGCCTGCTCCTTAGCCTCGCGGTAGGGTTTGTTGGAGAACGGCACGCTCGTCATCGCCTCCTCGAGCGGAAACTTGCACGGCACTACCAGTTCGCCGTTAAGGTTTATCGCGCCGAACTTGCCGTCCTGCTTCACCGTGGCGAGCTTGTTGTCGCGGAAGTTCTCGGCGTATTCGTATATCGGCTTTATCACGAACGCCCCGTTCTTGTCAATGAAGCCGTACTTGCCGTTTATCTTCACGGCGGCAAGGCCGAGGCTGAAGCCGTCAAGATTCTTCATGCTCTCGAATTTGGGTTCGATGACGAACCTGTTGAGCGTGTCTATATAGCCCACCTTGCCGTGCAGCTGCACGGCGGCAAGCCCCTCAGAGAATTCCTTTGCCACGTCCTCGTATTGCGGCGAGATAACCCATTCATCCTCGTATCCGTGGGTAAGCAGTTCGTTCTTCGAGCCGCCGCCTATGCCCAGAGTGCCGAACGATACGCGTTTGGCGCGCTGGAACCACAGGGTACGGCCGCTTTCCTCTTTGTTGACATATCCCCACAGGCCAGTCTCTGAGTCTTTCTTGGCCACGGTAAACTTGTCGTCGGCGCTCACGTGGGCAGCGGCGATGATGAAGAATACAAGTAGTAACGTTCTCATTGTTGTTTGTTTTTGCAGTAGAATCAGGCCGGGCCGCGGCCATTTGTCGCACTGCAAATATAGTGAAAGGTGAGCGCAATGGCAAGAAAAAAACAAAGTTTTTTAACTTGACATTGCCGAACCGCCTCCTGTATTCGTGAAACAAATATAGCGAAAAAAACGTAAAACCACCATCCACGCGCTGCCTTATTTTCCCGTCTGTAAACACACTGGTTACACAACGGGCGGCATTACATGCCGTTGAGGCTTCTGAAGCGCTGTGGATGGTGGTTTCGGTCGGCCTTGCGTCCTGTAGGTTGCATGCCTGTATGCGGTTGGATTATCTCTCAGCCCCGAGCCGTCTCATCAGCGGACGGTTGAACATGCAGAGCAGGCCGACGATGACGAACGGAATGCTGAGCAGCTGGCCCATGTTAAGCAGCATGTCGGCCTCGAACGACTCCTGAATGTCCTTTGTGAACTCGATGAAGAAGCGGGCGGTGAAGATAAGCGTTATGCACAGTCCGAAGAAGAATCCCGTGCCCACGCGCTCGGGTCGTTTGCGGTATATGTACCATCCGATGAAGAAGAAAACGGCGTAGGCGATGGCCTCGTAGAGCTGCCCCGGATGGCGCGGATACATGTCCACGCGCTCAAAAATGAACGCCCAGGGCACGTCGGTTACCTTGCCTATTATCTCGGAGTTCATAAGGTTGCCCAGTCGTATGAGGCACGCCGTGGTTGGAGTGGCTATCGCCACGTTGTCAAGCACGCGCCAGAGGTTGACCTTCGTGTGGCGCACGTACAGCCAGAGGGCGATGATGAGTCCGATGGTTCCGCCGTGGCTTGCCAGTCCTTTATACCCTATGAACTTCCACGAGCCGTCCTCCATGAAGTGTATAGGTAAGATCATCTCCACTATATGTTTGCCACTCGACAGAAAATAGTCAGGATCATATAACAGGCAGTGGCCCAATCGCATGCCTACCAATATACCCACGAAACAGTAGATGAACAGTGGTTCAAACAGCTCAGGCTTTATTTTCTGTTCCTTGTATAGCCATTTCACAATGAAATATGCTGACGCGAGTCCTAAGAGCCAGCACAGCGAGTACCAAAATACAGATATTGGTCCTATGTTAAAGGCCACCAGGTCGGGATTCCATAGTATGTAGAGTAGGTTGTTCATCTTGTAGGTAATAATGTCAATGTTTATTCATTATTTGCTTATTAATCCTTATTCACTCTTCTTGTCTTTGCTTATTTGTTTTTCAGTTCCGAGTCGTTCCATAAGCTTTCGGTTGAATATGCAAAGTAAGCCAACGATAATGAACGGGATGCTGAGCAGCTGTCCCATGTTGAGCAGCATTGAAGCCTCGAAGTCTTCCTGTATGTCCTTTGTGAACTCGATGAAGAATCGTGCCGTGAAGATGAGCGTTATGCAGAGTCCGAAGAAGAATCCTGTGCCAACGCGCTGCGGCTTTTTGCGGTAGAAATACCATCCTACGAAGAAGAAAATGGCGTAGGCTATAGCCTCGTAGAGCTGCCCCGGATGGCGCGGATACATGTCCACGCGCTCGAAGATGAACGCCCAGGGCACGTCGGTTACCTTGCCTATTATCTCGGAGTTCATAAGGTTGCCCAGTCGTATGAGGCACGCCGTGGTTGGAGTGGCTATCGCCACGTTGTCAAGCACGCGCCAGAGGTTGACCTTCGTGTGGCGCACGTACAGCCAGAGGGCGATGATGAGTCCGATGGTGCCGCCGTGGCTGGCCAGTCCCTCGTAGCCGGTGAACTTCCACGAGCCGTCGGCCATGAAGTGTATCGGCAGGAACATCTCCACCACGTGGCGCCATGACGACAGGAAGTAGCCGGGCTCGTAGAACAGGCAGTGGCCCAGGCGCGAGCCTATCAGTATGCCGACGAAGCAGTAGATGAAGAGCGGGTCGAACAGCTCGGGCTTTATCTTCTGCTCCTTGTACAGGCGCTTGACGATGAGGTATGCCGCCAGCAGGCCCAGCAGCCAGCACAGCGAGTACCAGCGGAACGAGAAGCTCCCTATGCTGAACGCCACGAGGTCGGGGTTCCAGAGGATGGATAGTAAAGTATTCATATTTATTCAGTAGTTAAAGTAGTTAATGTAGTTAAAGTAGTTAAAGTCATTACTTTTGCTTGTAATGTGAAATAAATGGCTAATAGTCAAGGCATTTGACTTTAACTACTTAGCGACCAACGGGAGCGGTAACTCCTTTAACTACTCTAACTACTTGATATTTACACATTAAACCTGAAGTGCATGATATCTCCGTCCTGCACTACGTAGTCCTTGCCTTCTATGCCTAATTTGCCGGCCTCGCGCACGGCGGCCTCAGAGCCGTACTTGATGTAGTCGTCGTACTTGATTACCTCAGCGCGGATAAAGCCCTTCTCGAAGTCGGAGTGGATAACGCCGGCGCACTGCGGAGCCTTCCAGCCCCTCTTGTATGTCCAGGCCTTCACCTCCATCTCGCCGGCGGTGATGAACGTCTGCAGGTCGAGCAGCGAGTAGGCCTTCTTGATAAGGCGGTTCACTCCGCTCTCCTCCAGGCCCAGTTCGTCGAGGAACATCCGCTTGTCCTCGTAGCTCTCGAAGCCAGCGATGTCCTCCTCTGTCTTGGCGGCGATTACCAGCACCTCGGCGCCTTCCTCCTTGGCAATCTCCTCTACGCGGCGGCTGTAGTCGTTGCCGTCCTTTGCCGACGCCTCGTCTACGTTGCAAACGTACAATACGGGCTTGGCCGTGAGCAGGAAGAGGTTGCGTGCGGCCTGCTGCTCCTCTTTCGACTCGAACTCTACTATGCGGGCGTTCTTGCCCTGTTCGAGCGCCTCCTTGTACGCTTCCAGTACCGTTACCTCCACCTTTGCGTCCTTGTTGCCTGCGGCGGCCACCTTCTGCTGCTTAGACAGACGGCCCTCGATGGTCTCCAGGTCCTTCAGTTGCAGCTCGGTGTCGATAATCTCCTTGTCGCGTATCGGGTCGATGGTGCCGTCAACGTGGGTTATGTTTTCGTCGTCAAAGCAGCGCAGCACGTGAATGATGGCGTCGGTCTCGCGGATGTTTCCGAGGAACTTGTTGCCCAGTCCCTCGCCCTTCGAGGCGCCCTTCACCAGTCCGGCTATGTCGACAATCTCGCACGTAGCGGGCACAATGCGTCCCGGATGTACAATCTCGGCCAGCTTAGTAAGCCGCTCGTCGGGCACGGTAATCATGCCCACGTTAGGCTCTATGGTGCAGAAAGGGAAGTTGGCGGCCTGCGCCTTCGCGCTCGACACGCAGTTGAAAAGCGTGGACTTGCCCACGTTAGGCAATCCCACAATACCACATTTTAATGACATATCTTTGTATAAACGTTTATAATCTTCGGGTGCAAAGGTACAAAATAATTCATAATAAGCAAATAAATTATTATAACATACCCACCCTCAACCTCCCCGAGAGAAAGAGCTTAGTTTGCCTTGCCGGTTTTAGTCAATGGCGCATACGGCTTATTGGGCTTATTAGCCTTATTCGGCCAATTAGTCCCACAACCAAATACCCAACCCCCCACAACCATAAAATGCCGCAAATCACGATGCGGTTTGCGGCATTCCGGCGTGTCGTCCGCGGCCTTTCGTCATGCCATTTGCGGCCTTCCGCTGTGGCGCCTTTTCTGCCTGAATGCATGACAATGGTTATCTATGAAATAGCGATAGTATAAAATCTATTGTCTTAACTCCTGAAATAAAGCATTTGGCTTTAACTTCTAGCGACCGATAGGGAGCGATAACTACTTTAACTCCTTTAACTCCTAAAAAACTTCTTTAACTACCAAATAAAAATATGTTAAACCGACATTACTTTTTCGCACTTTGTCCGTCATATATGCAAATAACGTAATCTTTTTAACAATAACGCATATTTTTATGGACAAGAAAACATTGGCGATTGCGGCTCTGGCCATGGGACTGGGGACGCAGTCAGTTATGGCGCAGTATCCTCAGCTGACGCCTGAGGGCAAGGCCAAGATTGACTCGCTCACCAAGGTCTGGACGGCACATTCTGACTCGGCGTGGGCAGTAGCATTACCCATAGTTAAGAAAGAGGCCATGGAGAACGGCCGCCCCTACGTGCCATGGGCGTTCCGTCCGTATGACCTCAAGCAGGCAAAGATACCCGCATTCCCCGGTGCTGAGGGCGGCGGCATGTACACACAGGGCGGACGCGGCGGCAAGGTGCTCGTCGTTACCAACCTTAACGACTCGGGCCCCGGCTCGTTCCGCTGGGCTTGCGAGCAGGGCGGTGCCCGCATAATCGTGTTCAACGTTTCAGGAATAATCAAGCTCGAGACGCCTATCATCCTGCGCGCTCCCTACGTCACGATAGCGGGACAGACAGCCCCGGGCGACGGTATCTGTATAGCAGGACAGTCGTTCCAGGTCAACACGCATGACGTAATCGTGCGCCACATGCGCTTCCGCCGCGGCGCCACCAACGTGTGGTACCGTGAGGACTCCTTCGGCGGCAACCCCGTGGGCAATATCATGATTGACCACTGCTCGTGCGAGTGGGGACTCGACGAGAACATCTCCTTCTACCGCCACATGTACAGCATGAACGACGGCAAGCCCTCAAGAAAAGACCCGACGGTCAACGTTACCATCCAGAACACCATATCGGCAAAAGGTCTTGACACATACAACCACGCCTTCGGCTCAACCATCGGCGGCGAGAACACCACCTTCATGCGCAACCTCTGGGCCGACAACACCGGACGTAACCCGTCGATAGGCTGGGGCGGAGTGTTCAACTTCGTGAACAACGTAATCTACAACTGGGTTCACCGCACGGCTGACGGCGGTGAGTACTCTACGATGAGCAACTTCATCAACAACTACTACAAGCCCGGACCGCTCACACCGAAAGACTCGCCCGTGGGCTACCGTATCATCAAGGCCGAAAGCCGCAGCAAAAAGCTCTTCCCGTGGCCGCAATACGGCCGCGTGTTCGCCATCGGCAACATCGTTGAAGGCAACGAGCGCGTGACCAAGGACAACTGGGACGGCGGAATACAGGTATCCGACATCGGCGACGGCACACAGATACCCGAAGACGTAAAGGCACTCATGAAGTCCGACGAGCCATTCGAAATGGCACACATGACCATCCTGCCGTCTGACAAGACATTCGACTACGTGCTCGAGAACGTGGGCGCGACACTGCCTACACGTGACATCGTCGACCAGCGTATCATCGAGGAGGTACGCACCGGCAAGGCATACTACGTAGACAAGCTGCCCAAGGACAACCCCTACGGCGACCACTGGGGCATGAGCGAGAAGACAGCCAACGAGGAGGGCCTCTTCCGCTACCGCCGTCTGCCCAAGGACTCTTACAAGCTCGGTATCATCACCGACCCGCGTCAGATGGGCGGATATCCCGAATACAAGGGAGAACCGCGCGTTGACACCGACGGCGACGGCATGCCCGACGACTGGGAGATTGCCGCTGGCCTGAACCCCAACGACCCCTCTGACGCCAACGGTGACTGCACCGGCGACGGATACACCAACATCGAGAAGTACATCAACGGCATAAGCACCAAGGTGAAGGTTGACTGGACCGACCTGAAGAACAACTACGACACCCTGGCAGGCAAGACGTCGCTGTACTGATAAAACGACAATTATCTGCTTAAAGCCGTGCCCGGCGGAGGTTACATCCTCCACCGGGCACGGCCTTTTTCATAGTAGTCCATCACGTGCGGCGGTGCGAAATAACCACATGAAACGACACCGATTGTCGTTTTTATTTACTATATTTGCGAAATCTAATATTGCTAACACCAACACCATGAAAAGAATATTGGGACTCGACCTCGGACCTAACAGTATAGGTTGGGCATTGGTCATAAGAAGAAATGACAGTGACGGACCGGAATTTATCGAACGTATAGAGGCTGGCGGCAGCCGTATAATACCTATGGACGCCGCTATTCAAGGTGATTTTGAAAACGGCAACTCGGTATCACAGACTGCTGAGCGCACAGGCTACCGCGGCATACGGCGCCTGCGCGAGCGTTGTCTGTTAAGGCGTGAGCGGCTCAACAGAGTGCTCGACGTAATGGGATTCTTGCCCGATCATTACGCTGCAAAGCTGACACGTTACGGCAAATTTAAGGAGCCTGACGGCTGCAAGCTGGCATGGCGCAGGAATGACGACGGTAAGTATGAGTTTGTGTTCAAGGACTCGTACGCCGGGATGCTTGATGATTTCAGGCAATATCAGGGCCAGTGGCTCGGTGATGGCGGGCTTGTGCCGTATGACTGGACGATATACTATCTGCGCAAGAAAGCTCTGACACAGGCCATAACAAAGCAGGAACTGGCCTGGATACTGCTTAATTTCAACCACAAACGCGGATATTACCAGCTGAGAGGCGAGGATACTGATGGTGACAAGAGTAAACTGGAGGAGTTTTATGCCTTGAAGGTGGTTGACGTTGTTGACACCGGTGAGCGCAAGGGCAAGGACACATGGTATGACATAATGCTGGAGAACGGTATGGTGTACCATCGTCCTGCGCCAACACCTCCCGACTGGATAGGTAAGGTCAAGGAGTTTATCGTTACGACCCAGCTCGATAATGATGGCAAGCCGAAGACAGATAAGGACGGAACGGTGAAGCGTTCGTTCCGTATGCCGAAGGAAGACGACTGGACTCTTGTCAAGAAAAGAACCGAGGCGGATATTGACAGGTCGGGTAAGACCGTGGGTGAATACATATATGAAGCCCTGTTGGCTGACCCGAAGCAGAAGATCAAGGGCAAGCTCGTGCGTACAGTGGAGCGCAAGTATTACCGTGAGGAACTCAGAAGAATACTTGACGCACAGATAAACTTCATCCCTGAATTACGCGACGAAGCCCTTTATGAAGCATGTTTGAATGAACTTTACGGTACAAACGACGCTTACAGGCATTCTATTGAGGGGCGAGGGTTTACCTACCTGTTCGTTGATAACATTATCTTTTACCAACGTCCGTTGAAAAGCAAGAAGTCGCTCATAGACGACTGTCCTTACGAATCGCACGCTTATGTTGACAAAGAGACCGGTGAGCAGAAGGCGGTTCCAGTAAAATGTATTGCCAAGTCAAATCCACTGTACCAGGAGTTCCGCCTCTGGCAGTTTGTAGCCAATTTGCGGATATACCAACGACAGAAGGAGATTGACGGAATATTGCGTGTTGACGTTGACGTGACTGATGAGTTTATAGCTACGGTTGATGACCAAGTGAAACTGTTTGACTGGCTTAACGACTGTCAGAACATAAGCCAGGAAGCATTATTTGTAAAGTATTTCAAAATAAAGAAGCCGCGTGGCAAGGACGTACCGTTGCCTTATCGCTGGAACTACGTTGAGGACAAAACGTATCCATGCAACGAAACGCGCGGAAAAATGTTGGAGTTTCTCGAAAAAGCCGGCGTAGATAAAGGCATTCTTACCAAAGACGTAGAGAAGAGCCTTTGGCACATTTTTTACTCTGTTGAGGACAAGCAGGAGCTAAATCGGGCATTGATAACTTTTGCAGGAAAACATGGTCTTGGTGACAAGTTCGTGGAAGTATTCTCCAAATTTCCGCCGTTCAAGAAAGAGTATGGCGCTTATTCCGAGAAGGCGATAAAGAGATTGTTGCCTCTTATGCGTGTTGGTAGTCATTGGAGTGAAGGCGATATTGATGAAAACACCCGTAGTCGCATAGAGAACATAATAAACGGAGAATATGACGAGACGATAAAAGACAGGGTAAGGGAAAAAGCCATCAACCTGACGGATATAACACAATTCAGCGGTCTGCCGCTTTGGCTGGCGTGTTATGTAGTCTATGACCGCCATTCTGAAGCTAAGGAAGTAACAAAATGGACCTCTCCCGAGGATGTAGATACGTACCTGAGGCATTTTAAGCAGCATTCATTGCGCAATCCGATAGTTGAGCAGGTGGTTACTGAGACGCTGCGTACGGTGCGCGACATTTGGAGGAGATATGGCACAATAGACGAGATACACATCGAAATGGGGCGTGAGATGAAGCAGACGGCCGACCAGCGCAAGAAGGCAACGCAGCGGATAACGGACAACGAGAATGCTAACATAAGGGCCAAGGTGCTGCTGACTGAATTTATTAATCCGGAGTTCGGTATAGATAACGTACGTCCTTATTCTCCAAGCCAGCAGGAACTGTTGCGCATTTATGAGGATGGCGTGCTCGGCAGTGTCGGTGAGATTGAGGATGACATCAGTGCTATAATGAAGAAATTGAGCGAGACGGACGTGAAGAAACGGCCTACGCACAATGAAGTCATGCGCTATAAACTGTGGCTCGACCAGAAATATCTGTCGCCATACACAGGCAGGTTCATACCGCTTGCGAGGCTTTTCACTACGGATTACCAGATAGAGCATATCATTCCGCAGTCGCGTTATTTCGACGATTCGTTCTCAAACAAGGTGATATGCGAGTCGGCCGTCAACGCGTTGAAGGACAGAATGCTCGGCATGGAGTTTATAAAGGAGAAACACGGACAGGTTGTAGAGCTCGGCAACGGCACTACCGCTACAGTCTTGAGCGTTGAGGAATACGAACGTCTCGTTGCGAACAACTACAAGAACAATCAGCCCAAAATGCGTAAGCTGCTCATGGACGACATTCCTGACGATTTCATAGAGCGCCAGCTTAATGACAGCCGCTATATAAGCAAGTTGGTCAAGACGCTCATGTCGAACATTGTGCGCGAAGAAGGAGAGGAGCAGGACATTTCCAAGAATGTCATTGTCACCAACGGCGCGATAACCGACAGGCTGAAAAAGGATTGGGGAGTAAAGGACGTTTGGAACCGTATTATACTGCCGCGTTTTAAGCGTCTTAACGAGTTAACCGGTACGGGCAAGTTTACGACGACAAGCGCTTCCGGACATGAGATACCCGACATGCCTCTTGATATGCAAAAGGGATTCAACAAGAAGAGGATAGACCACCGCCATCACGCCATGGACGCGATGGTGATAGCATGCACTACGAGGGAACATGTGAACCTGCTTAACAACGAGGCAGCAATGTCTAAAAACAATGCTAACCGCTATCAATTGTCACGTAAGCTGAGACGTTATGAGCAAACGGAAGTTATAAGAAACGGCGAGCGCAAGACCATATCCGTTGCAAGGGAGTTCATGAAGCCTTGGCCTGCATTCACCACAGATGTTGAAACAGTCTTGCGGGACATTGTCGTGAGCTTCAAACAGAATCTAAGGATAATCAACAAGACAACAAACAGATACCAGCATTTCGATAACGGCAAGAAGTCTATGTTACATCAGGCCAAGGGTGACAGTTGGGCTGTGCGCAAACCGCTTCATAAGGAAACTGTCTTTGGAGAGGTGAACCTGCGTTTCGTACGTGAGGTTGCGTTGAAGGAGGCGTTGAAATGTCCGAAAGCTATAGTAGAGAAGGACTTGAAACGCAAGATTACGGCCATGCTTGAACTTGGTTATGACGATAAGGGAATAAAACAATATTTTGAGTCGAATAAGGACGTATGGCATGATTTCAACCCAACGAAGATAAAAATATATTACTTTTCGAACGATATCCTTGATAAGGACGGTAACGTAAAAGACAGATATTTCGCTACACGTAAGTCTCTTGATACAAGTTTTACGCGTAAACGTATAGAGTCAGTTACTGATACAGGGATACAGAAAATATTGTTGCGCCATCTTGAGTCTTACGACGACAATGCCGAGCAGGCTTTTTCACCTGATGGTATAGAAGCCATGAACCGTAATATCACCATCTTGAACAGCGGTAAGTTTCATCAGCCGATATATAAAGTGCGTGTGTATGAAAAAGCTGACAAATACCCTGTTGGCAAACGGGGTAACAAAGCAGCGAAGTTTGTGGAAGCGGCAAAAGGCACAAACCTTTTCTTTGCCGTTTACGAGACGGAAGAATTTGATAAAGTTACCGGCGATATAAAGAAGAAACGTTCGTACGCAACCATTCCGCTTTATGAAGCCGTGAAACGTGCAAAAGCCGGATTGTCTATAGCTCCGGCCAATGCCGATGGCAATGAGCCTGCGTTTGTACTTTCTCCGAATGATCTTGTGTATCTTCCTACAAAAGAGGATATTGAACGTGGAATGATAAATATGCCGCTGGATAAGAGTAGGATTTATAAGATGGTTTCATCTTCTGGTTATCAATGTTTTTTTATAAAGTATGAAGTTGCAAACGTTGTTGTTGACAAGTATGAATTTTCTTCGTTGAACAAGATGGAACGTGCCATTACCGGAGAAATGATAAAAGAAACATGCGTTCCGATAAAAGTTGACAGAATAGGCAATATTATTGAAATAAACGGAAAGAAGCCATGATAAAACGAACACTGTGTTTCACCAACCCGGCCTATCTTTCGTTGAAAGACAGACAGCTGGTTATACGCCTGCCGGAGGTGGAGAAAAGCGACATGCCGGAAGAGTTGAAGAAAGAAGCGGTGAGGACTGTTCCTGTCGAGGACATAGGCGTTGTGGTGCTTGACAATAAGCAGATAACTTTGACGGAAGGGTTGCTCGAGGCGCTTCTCGAAAATAACTGTTCGGTAATAACGTGCGACAGCCGCAGTATGCCCGTAGGCCTTATGCTCCCGCTTTGCGGTAACACTTTACAGAGCGAGCGTTTCCGTGACCAGCTTGACGCGTCGCTGCCGCTGAAAAAGCAGCTTTGGCAGCAGACAGTCAAGGCGAAAATAGATAACCAGGCAGCAGTTCTTGCACAATGCGCAGGGGCTGAGACGGGTTGTATGCGCCGTTGGTCGGCCGATGTACGCAGCGGCGATACAGACAATCTTGAAGGCCGTGCGGCGGCGTATTACTGGAAAAATCTGTTTGACGGCATACCTGGCCTTGACGGCTTCACCCGTGACCGTCAGGGCATTCCGCCCAACAATCTCCTTAACTATGGTTATGCCATCTTGCGTGCCGTAATAGCCCGCTCGCTCGTGTCGAGCGGACTGTTGCCCACGCTTGGCATTCACCACCATAACCGTTATAATGCTTACTGCCTGGCAGACGACATAATGGAACCATACCGTCCGTATGTGGACGAGCTCGTGTACGGAATAGCCGCTGAGTACGGCATAGACATACCTGGAGATATTACGAAAGACCTGAAAATGCGGCTGCTCGGCATACCCGTCATTGATGTTAGGATAGGTGGCAAGCGCAGTCCGTTGATGGTGGCGGCAACACAGACTACGGCGTCGCTCTATAAATGCTTTAACGGAGAGGCCCGCCGAATAGCCTACCCAGAGATGTGAAATAAACAAAATTGAATATGTCAGACCGTTTCAGCGAATACAGGATTATGTGGATACTTGTTTTCTTCGACCTTCCTACCGAGACAAAGAGGGACAAGCAGGCCTATGCCTTGTTCCGCAAGAACCTGCAACGCGACGGTTTCACGATGTTCCAGTTCTCTATTTATGTCCGTCATTGTGCCAGCATGGAGAATGCCCAAGTGCACATCAAGCGTGTTAAGTCGTTCCTTCCCAAGTACGGACATGTAGGTGTACTTTGTATCACCGACAAGCAGTTCGGCGCCATAGAGCTGTTTTATGGCAAGAAACCGGTAGAGCCTAATGCTCCTGGTCAACAACTTGAATTATTCTGACATTTATGTTTATTTAACTATGTTCTTCTGTTTGTCGCGCTCAGTTCATGGTCTTTGGTGGTATTCTAAATAGTTTCGACTTATTCTCTTGAAACGTCAAATCCGGCTTAATAGCCGGATTTGACATTTAGACAACCATCTTTTTATATTTTCTAATTTATCTTATATCTCACTGATTATCAGTGTTTTACCGTAATCGTGATGTTTGTCTTGGCGCAAAGATAAGAATTTTAAAGCAAATCACAACTACCTCTGGCTCACTTTTGCCATCTAATAGATGTTTGTCTTGGCGCAAAGATAAGAATTTTAAAGCAAATCACAACCCGTTGTGAGGCAATGACCGAGACGGGAAGGATGTTTGTCTTGGCGCAAAGATAAGAATTTTAAAGCAAATCACAACTTTTACTCTCTCTTGTATAGAACCACTAATAGATGTTTGTCTTGGCGCAAAGATAAGAATTTTAAAGCAAATCACAACACGATTTTATCGAAATTATAGCAATCGTTAGATGTTTGTCTTGGCGCAAAGATAAGAATTTTAAAGCAAATCACAACCACCACTCTGCGCAATGTCTTTACCTGAGTGATGTTTGTCTTGGCGCAAAGATAAGAATTTTAAAGCAAATCACAACTGCTGCTGAAGCTCAGAAAAATCGTGATTTGATGTTTGTCTTGGCGCAAAGATAAGAATTTTAAAGCAAATCACAACGAAGGGGCTATGGGAGGGCTCGTAGACCGTGATGTTTGTCTTAGCGCAAAGATAAGAATTTTAAAGCAAATCACAACAGGTTATTCGTAAATAATTACTTCATCTCGGATGTTTGTCTTAGTACAAAAATAAGAAATTTAAAACAAATTACTGCTCCTCAACAATGGAAACTTAAACAATAGATATTTATTTTATTAAAAGTGTTGTAATTAATTGATATTCAATTAATTGTAAACGGCGTTCTTTCGCAGCGCGAAGGGACGCCGTTTGGTGTGCGATATGCGTCATATTGCGACGCAATATGACGCTTTTATGGGTTCATCCGCAGTTCAGTTGGATGGACGAATCGTGAAGCGCAAAGAGTCTTAGCTTAAAATAATCATCGTCCCTGAATCCGTAAGCAT
>OHVN01000091.1_pt1 | contig 47577 bp, 39 predicted proteins | sample 1579481 | NCBI WGS metagenome assembly OHVN01 (sample SAMEA3882532, study PRJEB24775) | human gut metagenome | biome: human-associated habitat; feature: intestine environment; material: feces | place: Netherlands | collected 2009/2010 | reverse complement strand
ATACATCGAATTGCATGCAAGCATGCATCGATGATACCTTTTGACCCTTTAATCATATATATTAAAATGAACGTAACTAATAAAAGAGGAGCCACTATGCCACATTCCACAAGACCAAATTCGGAAAAATACGAGAAGATACTTGAAGCGCTAAGAACCCTTTTAGAAACAAAAAAAATATCCCAGATATCTGTCAGCGAAATCGCCCAGACAGCCGGGATAGGCAAGGGTAGCATATATTATTATTTTTCATCAAAGGAGGCTATCTTTGATGCACTTATGGCAAAAAGCTACGAAGAGCCGCTTGCCACCGCAAAGGAGCTTGCAAAGCGCACCGATATATCTCCGTTTGTGCGCATGGCGATGATATTTCAGGCATGCCGCAACTCCTCTGCAGCCTTTTTAAAAATCCAGTCCGATGCCGGAAACGGTGTACAGGAGAATGCATTTTTGCACAACAAATACATCAATTACCTGATTACTGAGCTAAAGCCGGTGACCGGTGAAATCATAAGGCAGGGAGCAGCTGAGGGACTTATCGTGTGCCAACAGCCTGATGCGCTTGCAGAGATTGTGCTCCTTGTGCTCGTCGTAAAGCTAGACAATACACTGATTCCGTCCACAAAAGAAGAGACCGAACAGACTATCTCTGAGCTCATCTCACTGCTTGAGAAGGGCACTGATAATCCTGAAGGGTCTCTAAATTTTCTCAAGCTGTAAAAATTCCAACTTAAATTTTCCTGTAGTGGTACGCAAAGTATATATTGCCGGCTATTGCGGTGAGCGTCCACGAAATGACATATATGAGATATAATGACTGCAGTGTCTTAAAATACGCAAACACTGTGAGCAGCCATATAATCCTGAATACGACAGAGCCCATGACCACTATGATGGTAGGTGCTACACTTTTTCCGATGCCCCTGGCGGCGGCTGTGGCATTGTCCATGAAGGCTGATACACAGTAGACGAATGCCATCACACCGATCCTGATCTGTCCATAGTGTATCACGGCATCATCACTCGTAAAGAGCAAAAGGAACGGTCTTTGGAATATAAACAGCGCCACTCCAAGCACCAGTCCCATCAGAAACGAGTATGCTAGAGTGATGAAAAATGTCCTAAGCACCCTTTCCTTTTTCCTCGCGCCCAGATTCTGCGCTATGAAACTGGTACATGCGGTGTAAAATGCTGCCATCATGTCATAGATGAGCGAATCCGCATTGGTGGCAGCTGAATTGCCCTCCACTACCACATGGCTGAAGGAATTGATGGATGTCTGGATACATATATTGGCTATGGCAAAGAGCGAGTACTGTATCGCGGCCGGCACTCCAATACGAAGCACTGCTGCAGCTGCATCCCTGTCAATCGCTATATCCTTCATGCGCAGGCCGTAGCTGCCGTATGTCTTCATGAGAAACCTGATGATGAGTGCCGCTGAGATATACTGTGCTATGATGCTTGCGATGGCTACTCCTATCACTCCCAGTCTGCATACTATTACAAAGAACAGGTTGAGCACTATATTGATAATTCCTGAGATACTCAGGTATATGAGAGGCCTCTTTGTATCTCCAACTGCGCTCAGCACACCGTTGCCGAAATTATAAAGCGCAAGCGCCGGCGAACCGCACAGATATATCATCAGATATGCTGTAGCACCGTCTATAAGCTCAGGCTTTGTATTCATCACTTCAAGTAGCGGCTTTGAAAAAGCCAGGCCTGTCACTAACAGTAAAAGTCCCGCTATAAAGCACAGGATGACCGATGTGTGGACGGTCTTATGCACCCTCTGATAGTCATCTGCTCCCATGTGCAGTGCCGTGACAGCATTGACACCGCCTCCCATGCCAAGCAGTATGCCTGTTGTGAGTGTGATGATGATTGTCGTGGAACCGACCGAGCCGAGTGCTCTTGCACCTGCAAATTTTCCCACCACTGCCACATCCGTCATATTAAAAAATACCTGTAAAAGGTTTGAGAACATAAGCGGTATGGAGTAAATCAGTATCTTCCTTGCGAGTGGTCCGTTCACCATATCCAGTTCTTTGGTCTGTGTTGCTCTTGACTTCATTTTTTCCTCTTGTAAAGCTTAAATTATATTCCTATGACAATATATTTTCTCACGAAATAGTTACAAATACTTTCTTGTCATACTCCGGTAAATCAAATATTAATTTATTATAGAAACATTTTCTACTTTTTTCAAGACCTGTAAACATCTAAAAAAGTAGAAAAAAACCGGTGCTAAAACGCACCGGCTTTTATACCTTAAACCTTACATATTACACTGCTGCACACAGCCTGATATCATGATGTCAGCCCCACGTCCAGACAGCGTCTGTATATCATAATTTAGAAATCTGTGAGGTTTGCAGCTCTCTTCTCAAGGAATGCTCCCATTCCCTCTTTCTTATCATTTGTGTCATTTACAACACCAAAGAGGTTTGCTTCCATCTCAACAGCGTTCTTGATATCCATATCATATCCGTTGTTGATAGCAGCCTTTGCAACTGCGATTGCGTAGCTTCCCTTAGAGATGATCTTAGCAGCCATAGCCTTAGCTGTTGGCATAAGCTCCTCTTTTGCTACTACCTTATTAACGAGACCGATGCGGTATGCTTCAGCAGCGTCTACATTGTCGCATGTGAAGATCATTTCCTTAGCACGTCCCATTCCTACTAAACGAGCAAGTCTCTGTGTACCGCCAAAGCCAGGGATGATTCCAAGTCCTGTCTCAGGCTGTCCGAAAATTGCGTTCTCAGAAGCGATTCTGATATCACATGCCATAGAAATCTCGCATCCTCCACCGAGTGCGAATCCATTGACAGCTGCGATTGTTACCTGACGCATATTCATGAGCTTGAAGAATGGCTCTGAAGCCTTGATTCCGAATGCTCTTGCCTGTGGTGCTGTGAAATTAACCATCTCTGAGATGTCTGCTCCTGCTACGAATGACTTGAACTCGTTGCCCTTCTTGTCAGGACCACCTGTAAGGATAAGCACCTTAACATCGTCTCTTGCCTCTATCTCTGTTAATGCTACATTTAACTCATCAAGAGTCTCACTGTTTAATGCATTAAGAGCAGCCGGTCTTGAGATTGCAAGTACTGCAATCTGATCTGCTACGTCAAGTGTTAAATTTTTGAACTCGCTCATTGTATAAATCCTCCTTAAAAAACCTATGTATAACCGACATTTCTGTCGTAATTTATAAAAAAATAGTAACACTTTGACAAATTTTTGTCAATGTCTGAATGACCTTTTTCAATAATATTTACCGTTTAATTTAATATACAAAATTTAAGGAGACAGTCTGCTTAATGCAAACTGCCTCCCGCTTTAGAAATAATATAATCAAATTATTTAATTAAATTAAATCAAAACTCAAATTACATAAGTCCATGTGCCCTGTTGTAAGCATTGCAGATCATATTTGAGTTCTTTATAAGGATATGCATAGCGATGAATGGTCCGATTCCACAGATAAGTGTACCAAATATGCACCACATCAAAACAGTGGTTCCATTCTCCTGAATGCCAAGTCCGTATCTGCCTGCATTATTTGCCAGTCTGTTGCCCAGCTTATAGTACCAGTACCATGCATAAATACCGCATGTAATCATTGAAAGCAGGATAAATGCTACGAGACCTGATGTATTCTCGCCATCTCCATCACATGCTATATTGACATCATGAGCCATCTTGTAGATGAAATAATATCCATAAATACCACATGTAATAATAGACAGGATGATGTATGAGGCAAGACCTCTGTCATCCTTTAACTTCTCTCCCCTGTATGGCGGAGGAGTCTGACCACCATTGTTCTGGTAGCCTGTATTGTACTGTCCGGCTCCGTTGTTCTGGTAGCCTGCGTTGTACTGTCCGGCTCCGTTATTCTGGTAGCCTGCGTTGTACTGTCCGGCTCCGTTATTCTGGTAGCCTCCATTGTACTGTCCACCTGCATTCTGCTGGTTTGCACTGTTTCCTGTGAAGGACTGCTTTACCTCATCAAATGCACTTCCAAGCTCCTGCTCTGCTGCGTTGAAGGCCTCTCCTGCTTTGTTGACAAAATCCTGTGCCCTGGAAACAGGTGCTCCACAGTATGGACAGAATTTTGTTGAATCAGGAATTTCTTTTCCACATTTCTCACAAAACATCTTCTTTCTCCTTTTTTATTTGCTTTTTATTACACGAATGATACGAAACAGGATATTGTTTTCCGGCTCAAAGACCACGACATCATCTCCTGACCATATCAATCTGCATATATAAACAATAGCAAACATAATGATGATTGTAAATATAATTATTTTATAAATTTTAATATTTATTTTATATTTACACAAAAGCACTATTACCGCAATAGGCACAAGCCAAAAAAGCGGATGGTATGCAAATGCCTTTGCTATATCAAGCTGTAAAAATGCCATCCATGCCCTCGACATGCCACAGCCTGCACATGATATTCCGGTGATGAACTTAATGGGGCATGTGATGCCTATCGACTCCATAGCTGTGTAAAGTACCACTACGGCTGTGACAGCACATATGAGCTCTTTTCTTTCATTTTTTCTTCTATTATTTCTTTTATTGTCCATACAAATGTTATCTCAAAAAGTATGCACTGTAAGGTGGCAGCTCAAGGCCACCATTTAATGTAACCTGCTCACCTGTAATCAGGTCTGTTGCATCACCCTTTCCCATATCAAAGCCCGCAAAAAACGGCTGGTCTGCGGCATTGATGCACACGAATACCTTTTCGCCATCACATTCACGACCGAAAACGCACTGGCCGTTTGTGAGCACAACCGAATAGAAATTACCGTAACACAGTGCCTTTGACTCTTTCTTTGCCTCTGCGAGCTTTGAAATCCATTCAGTCAGCTCATTGTACTGTGGCGCTTCAAAGCATGCCCTCAGAGCCGGGTCACCGTCTTCTTTTTTTGCCTTCTCTCCCCACTCACTGCCATAGTACACACAAGGGATGCCCGGCATACCAAATGCAAGTGCATAGATTAGTGGCAGATGCTTTTCATTGGTCAGTATGCTTGCCACTCTTGTCACATCATGATTGTCCACAAATGACAGGAGGTGCTTACCCTTGTAGAGAGTCCACTGCTCCGGTCCGAACTGTCTGAGAAGCGAATGATTTATCTCAAACATATTCATGGAATTAAAGCTCGAGTACAGACCCTTATAGCACTCATAGTTCGTTACCGAGTGAAGCATCGCATCATTCATAATCTGGTTGTAGTCACCATGCAGTGTCTCTCCCACCAGGAAGAAATCCGGCTTTAGTGAGTCGCAGAACTCCCTTAGTCTTCTGAGGAAATCATGGTCGAGGCAGTATGCCACATCAAGTCTCAGCCCGTCTATATCAAACTCGTCTACCCAGCCCTTTATCGCTGAAAAGATATGCTGGATTACATCCTCATTTCTCAGATTAAGCTTGACCAGATCATAGTTTCCTTCCCAGCCCTCGTACCACAATCCATCATTATAGTTTGAATTGCCATCGAACGCTATACGACCAAACCAGTTCACATATGGTGAGCTTTCTCTGTTTTTAAGCACATCCTGAAACGCCCAAAAACCTCTTCCCACATGATTGAACACACCATCCAGCACTACCTTTATGCCGTCCTTGTGCAGATTGTCACAAACCTGTGCGAAGTCCTCGTTTGTGCCAAGCCTTGTGTCTATTTTTGTATAATCCCTTGTATTATATCCGTGTGTATCAGATTCAAACACCGGTGAAAAATAGATTGCATCTGCCCCAAGCTTTTTGATATGAGGTATCCAGTCATTCACTTTCAAAATTCTGTGCTCCAAAACACCATCATTCTCAAATGGCGCCCCACAGAAACCTAACGGATAAATCTGATAAAATACACTTTCATATGCCCACATTATTTTGCCCTCCTTGATAGTTGTGTAGTGGTTTTGTACCTGTTATCTATTATACACAATTATGTACTTATATGCTACATTTTTTTGTTACTTTTTACCTACATTAAGTATTTTGTTACCTTGTATAATTAAATTTCTAATAGAAATTCCTGTAGATAACACATGCAATAACCACATGGATAAAGAAAATAAGCGGCATCCCCTTTACAAAATACCAATGCTTTGTCTTGTGCCTGAAGGCATACATCCCAGCCCAGGTACCGGCGCTTCCGCCCAGCAGGCTGAGCCCAAATAATGTCTTCTCCGGGATGCGCCATGCGTGTGCCTTGGCCTTACACTTGTCAATTCCCATCGCAGCAAAGCCTGCTATATTCATAAGAAGCAGATAAATCAGAAAAATTTTCATATAAATAATGCTCCATTCTATTACTCCGCACATAAATTTATAAATATATAAACATATCTGCATATATTAATAAGTCCACAAAAAACAATAGCCCAGCCTTTAAAGGCCGGGCCATAAATTAATTATTAATTCTTAGCTTTTTTAGAAACCTTAGCCGGTGCAGCCGCCTGCTTTTTGATGGCGCTCTTGCCCAGATAAAGCTTCATAACATACCACAGCTCTGTAGCGATGCAGATTGAAGAATATGTTCCGCAAAGCACACCTACCATGAGTGGTAATGAGAACTCTCTGATTGATGTATGACCAAAGATAAAGAGTAACAATACCATAACAAATGTAGTAAGCGAAGTATTGATGCTTCGTGAAAGTGTCTGTGTAAGGGACTCGTTTGCTATATCAGCAAGCTCATCTGCTGAGTACTTCTTGATACCGTGAAGGTTCTCACGGATACGGTCAAAGATAACGATTGTATCGTTGACTGAGTAACCTACGATTGTAAGTATACATGCGATAAACGTACTGCCGACTGAGATTCTGATAAGTGCATATGCTGTGACTACAACAAGCACATCATGTACCAGCGCAAGGATAGCACTTGAAGCAAATCTGATGTCCTTGAATCTGAACCAGATATATAACAGCATGAAAATACATGAAATAATAACTGCCTTTACAGCGTTTGTTCTCATCTCTCCACTGATTGTTGAGCTGATACTCTGAGTCTCTATAGTTGATGCATCAACATTGAAATCCTTCTCAAGAAGAGCTGCGAGATCCTGTCTCTCATCGAGTGAAAGTGTACGTGTCTTTAATGTGACATCATGGCTGCCCTGGACTGTAGTAACCTGCACTGCACTATTGCCAAGGAGCTTTGATACTGAAGGCACGATGTCCTTCTCAACCTCTGCGGCTGTATAATCCTTGCCAAAGTCTGCAGTGGTTGATGTACCACCTACAAACTCAAGACTGTAGTTTAATGCATTGCCACTTGTAGCACCGAAATAAATCATGCCGCCAATACCTGCAAGTATAACTACACCTGAGATAACAAAGTATTTAACTCTGTTCTGTACAAATCTGATAACCTTTCTCTTCTTTGCCTTGCCGTAGAACTTCTCAGCTCTGACACCGACACCGTAAAATGCTCTTGTAAGGTATTTTGCAATAAAAAGAGCTGTAAACAGTGACAGAATAATTGAAATCATAAGTGTGTATGCAAAGCCCTTTACTGTACCTGAACCGAGCACCATAAGCACAAGTGCTGCGATAAATGTAGTAACCTGTCCATCGAGGATGGCTGAAAGAGCCTTCTTGTAGCCCTCATTTACTGCAGCAAGCACTGATTTGCCACCTGCGATTTCCTCACGGATACGGGCAAATACGATAACGTTTGCATCTACTGCCATACCGATACCAAGGATGATACCCGCGATACCCGGCAGTGTAAGTGTAATCTCAAACCAGTAAATAAACAGTACTGTAAGCATTGAGTAGAGTGCAAGTCCGATAGATGCAACCACACCGAGTATACCATAGAGCACAATCATGAATATCATGATTAAGATAATTCCGATAATTGCAGCCTTTACTGCATTTGTGAGCGCTGTTCCACCGAGCTGTGCGCCAACAACATTTGACTCTAACTCCTCGAGCTGAAGGTTGATGGCTCCGACACGGATAAATGTTGCAAGGCTTGTTGCCTCGTCGTAATCCTTCATTCCGTTGATTACACAGTTACCATCTGAGATAACGGCGCTTACTGTAGGAACGCTGATGAAATGATCATCATAGTATATACCGATTGACTGTCCTGCATCCTTTGCCTTCTTTGTGGCATCTGCCCATGTGTCAATAGCCTTATCCTTGAGCTTTAATGAAACAACAGGCTCCTTGGTTGATGTAGATGATGACTGGTCATACTGGGCGCTTGCATCCTTTACATCGTTACCATCGAGGATGACTGAACCATTGGCCTTTAAGGTGTCAATATCATAGTTGAGCTTGTAGCCGCCCTCAACCGATGTGTCCTGTGTATAGTTGGCATTTCCGTCACTGTCATACTGGGCGATGAAGTACAGTGATCCCGGACTTCCAAGATCCTCGAGTACCTTGTTAGGGTCGTCAACACCCGGAATCTCTACAGTGATACGGTCATCCCCGCTCTTGTATACAGAGTACTCTGTTGTGTAGCTCTCTGCACGCTCCTCGAGCTTTGCGATAGTATCATTTACGTCCTTGTCTGAAGGATTCTTGTCCTTGATATGATAGGTGATTGAAACACCACCCGAGAGGTCGAGACCAAGCTTGATATTCTGATAATCCTTATCCTTGGTGCTCTCACCATTAGCAGTTGCCTCCTGCTTTTGCTTTGTGTCGGTGATTACTGCAGTGGAATACCAGCCCAGCAAGCCGATACAAATGACTGCCACAAGGATAATCACCCAACTCTTTCCTTTTTTCATTTTCTTATACCTTCCTGTCATTTTGCTACCATCCATATAGGTATACAGATGGCAAATATATTCGCACACGGGTCACAAATACCGCTATCCGTTTCCCGTGACAAATTCAAATTATTGTGCATCATCTGCCATATCAGCCTCTGCTGCCTTAATCATGATAGCGCACTCTATACGCTTCTTCTGCAGCTCGCAGCCTAAATCATAGGCATCAGTGATTGTGCCGTGGAAGTTGTATGAGTTGGCAGCACAGCCACCGCTGCAATAGAATCTGGCAAAACAGTTGCGACATTTTTCCTTGGCATAAACATTACAGCACTTAAACTCATCCTGGATGTCAGTGGCCTTGATGCCATCCCAGACATTACCCATAAGGAAGTCCTCATTGCCCACAAACTGGTGGCATGGATATAAATCTCCCCATGGAGTCACTGCCAGGTACTCTGTTCCTGAGCCACAGCCGGAAAGACGCTTATATACACAAGGTCCTCCCTCTAAATCTATCATAAAATGGAAGAAATTGAAGCCGTTTCCTGCCTTGTTTCTCTTTACCATCTCTGCTGCAAGTCTGTCGTACTCATCAAAGAGCACAGGTAAATCAGATTCCTTAAGTGCATACTCATCTGTAGGCTGTGCCACCACAGGCTCAACCGAAATCTGCTTGAAGCCTAAATCAGCCAGATGAAGCACATCCTTTGAAAAATCAGTATTGAAATGTGTGTATGTACCTCTCACATAGTACTTGTCCTGATGTCTGCTCTCTGCAAACTTCTGGAATTTCGGAACAATAAGGTCATAACTGCCAGCACCCTTTCTGAAAGGCCTCATGCGGTCATGAACCTCCTTGCGTCCGTCGATACTAAGGACTACATTGTCCATCTCTTTGTTGGCGAACTCCATAATCTCGTCATTTAAGAGCACACCGTTTGTGGTGAGTGTGAACCTGAAATGCTTGTCATGAAGCTTCTCCTGCTCTCTTCCATATGCCACAAGCTGCTTCACCACATCCCAGTTCATGAGAGGCTCTCCTCCAAAGAAGTCTACCTCTAAGTTTCTTCTGCTGCCTGAATTGGCAATCAGGAAATCAAGTGCCTGTTTTCCGGTCTCATAGCTCATGAGAGCTCGTCTGCCGTGATACTCGCCCTCCTCTGCAAAACAATATCTGCAGGCAAGGTTGCAGTCGTGCGCTATGTGAAGGCAAAGTGCCTTTACAACTGTCTGGCGCTTCTTGAAATCTATGATACGCTCTTTGTATGTATCTTCTGTGAAGAGCTCTTCATTATCCTTAAGCTCATTTACTTCCTGTATTGCTTCTTCTATCTCCGTCTGTGGATACCTGTCCACAAGCTTTTCAATAATCTCCTTAGCTGAGTTGTCCTCAAACAGCTCAATAACGTCATATGTGACATCATCCACCACATGGATTGCGCCACTGTTGACATCTAAGACAATATTATAGCCGTTGTTCTTGTACTGATGAACCACTACAATATTCCTCTCTTTCTATACACATTTTAAAATTACACTGCGAAAAGAGTGTGCACCTATCAGCGCACACTCTTTAAATCCGCTTCACCTATGACTATTTGTACTGCTCACAAGTCTGGTTTCCAACTGTACAAGATGTCTTGCAAGCTGACTGGCATGATGTCTGGCACTCGCCACATCCGCCCTTTTTAACTGTGTTCTGTAATTTTCTTGTATTTAATGTCTTTACGTGTTTCATTTTTATCTCCTTTTCATTTAACGATGTCTCATTGACACATCATATTTGCTTTCAACATTATATCACAGCATTATCAATATGAAAAGTCCTTTTTTAGCGAAAAACAAGCGCTGAAAACATTACCAGAAGGAGTATTATCAAAAGCTCGAATATATTTTTTGATTCACCTATATCTATGACCACTGTTGCTATCACATACGTTATCCAGTATGCTACGACCGTCACCCTGATAAAACGTCTGCGGTGAAAGCAGCATTTGAGCAAAAATCCGCACACAAGCCCCACCACTATATTGACCGCCATTGAGAGTGCAAAGCTTATCCACTCCGCCATGTCGACAAAGCACTGTACTATGGAAAGTATGATAAGGCACAAAAGCGCCGTAAGATGCATGATACATATTGTTATCACAGGACCTTTGATTTTTCTCCACATAAAAACGCCCTCCACACATCATATATATGTGCAAAGGGCAGTAATTATTCATGTATGAAATTCATTCGTGATTACAGCTCACAGTTATTAACTGTTCTAGGGAATGGGATAACGTCACGGATATTGCCCATGCCGGTAAGATACATTACGCATCTCTCAAAGCCCAGTCCAAAGCCTGCGTGTCTTGCAGAGCCGTATTTTCTTAAGTCAAGGTAGAACTTGTAGTCATCCTCTGAAAGTCCAAGCTCATTTATTCTGGCAAGAAGCTTGTCGTAGTCATCCTCTCTCTGACTTCCACCGATGATTTCTCCGATTCCCGGCACGAGACAGTCAACTGCTGCAACGGTCTTTCCGTCGTCATTCAGCTTCATGTAGAAGGCCTTTATCTCCTTCGGATAATCTGTGACAAATACAGGGCGCTTATAAATCTGCTCTGTAAGGTATCTCTCATGCTCTGTCTGTAAATCACAGCCCCATGATACCTTGTAATCAAACTTGTCATTGTGTTTTGAAAGGATGTCGATAGCCTCTGTGTATGTCACACGGGCAAAATCATTTTCAACAACATTTCTTAATCTGTCAAGGAGTCCCTTGTCCACGAAATTGTTGAAAAATGCCATCTCCTCAGGTGCATTTTCAAGCACATAGTTGATAACATACTTGAGCATGCTCTCTGCAAGCATCATATCATCCTCAAGGTCTGCAAAAGCAATCTCAGGCTCAATCATCCAGAACTCTGCCGCATGACGTGTGGTGTTTGAATTCTCCGCACGGAAGGTAGGTCCGAAGGTGTAGATATTCTTGAATGCCATAGCATATGTCTCGCCGTTTAACTGTCCTGAAACAGTAAGGTTGGTAGGCTTATTAAAGAAATCCTTTGAGAAATCCACCTTTCCTTCCTCTGTCATAGGGAGATTGTTCAAATCAAGTGTGGTCACCTGGAACATCTCTCCTGCACCCTCGCAGTCACTTCCTGTGATAAGCGGTGTGTGCACATACACAAAATCCCTCTCCTGGAAGAATTTGTGAATAGCATATGCGCAGAGTGAGCGCACTCTGAAAACTGCCTCAAAAGTATTGGTACGAGGTCTTAAGTGTGAGATTGTACGAAGATACTCAAATGTATGTCTCTTCTTCTGCAGAGGATAATCCGGTGTGGATGCCCCCTCAACAGTCACCTCTGCGGCTTGAATCTCAAATGGCTGCTTTGCATCCGGAGTAAGCACAAGTGTACCTCTTACGATAATTGCAGCTCCGACATTGATCTTGCCAACCTCATCATAGTTGTCTAAGCCATTTCCGTATACAACCTGGATTGGCTCAAAAAATGTACCGTCGTTTACCACGATAAATCCAAAGTTCTTTGAATTACGATTGCTTCTGACCCATCCTCCGATAGTCACCTCTTTGTCAGCGAATTTGTCCTTGTTGCGGAAAATCTCGCGTATGTTTGTAAGTTCCATTATCTAATCCTCCATTTAAGCTGCCTGCGCATCACCACAGACAGCATATTTATCGTTATTATTCGGCATCCGCGCTGCCACTTGAAGTATCCGGCGCTGCACTGCCATCCTCAAATGTCACATTTGCTTTCTCTGTGACTGTATCAATAGCCTTGTTTACAAGGTACTGGTTCTTAAGGTATGTCTTTCCCTCATCCTTGTGTCCGCTTCCAAAATACTTGTATACCTCAGAAGCCTTGCTGAACTGACCATTGCTGGCTGATACGATGTAATCCACATAGCTGTTGAAGGCATCATCATCCATCTTGATATTTTCCTTCTCAGCGATAAGTCCAAAGATGAACTCTGTCTTTATCTGGTCTGTCAGATTCTCCTTCCACTTCTCTGTGGCCTGATCCACTGTCATGTTGTAGTTGGACTTTAAATATTTCTTAAGTGTCTGTCCATCCTTGACATTTTCTTTGGTAAATGAAGCAATATACTCATTGAGTCTGGCCTGTAGATACTCATCAGGAATCTCGACTGTGCTGTTTTCAATCATGTAGCTCTTTATCTTGTCCACCTCAGCGCTGTAGAGCTGCTGCTTCAAATCTTTCTCAATCTGTGTGGTAAGCTGGGCATTAGTTGTCACCCCGGCCTTTCCAAACACTGTGTTGACCTGCTCGTCTGTCATATCAGCAAGTGCAACAGGATCTGCTGAGTAAATGCCCTTTACTGTATACTCAAATGTAACTGTCTGTCCGTTTAAGTCGTCATTGCCATAATCCTCAGGGAAAGTCACGTCACCCTTAACCTTGTCACCCACCTTGGCTCCGATTATAGGCTTTGTAAATCCATCGATAAAGGATGAACCGCCGACCTGGCTGTTATTTGTCACATCAAGCATCACATCTGTAGCAGAACCACCATCAAATGCTTTGCCATCCTTATATCCTGTGTAATCAACCTTGACATAATCGCCATCTACAACTGTATCACGATCTGTAACCTGCTTGTACGCATCTGCACCATATGACTGAAGCACATTGGTCAGATATGTCTGCTTTGCTGTATCGTTTATCTCATAATCGTTTGAGACAGTAATTGCAACACCTGAATAGTCTGCAAGCTTTGTAACCTGCTTTGCGTAGTCTATGTCAAACTGTCCGCTTCGCATCGTCTCGCTGCCGGCCTGGGTGCCTGCCTCTGTTGCGCTCTTTGAGCCATCCTTTTTGCTCTTGTTGCTTATCACAACAGCAAGCGCAATAATTACCACGATAAGTGCAATCACAATCACTGCTATGACTGCCTTCTTACCTGTATTCTTCTTCTCACTCATTGGAATCCTCCTGAAATCTGTAAATCATGTTATTTATATGTACAATGCCCTGCCACGGCAAAAACGCATCCGCAAAACACTATACCTGTCTACAATATCACATATCAGGTCAAATTACAACGAGTGAAATTTTCTTTATCTTTGCAAACACCGGAGGAGTATGCATCCTAAGCCCTACTGTCACCCTGGCATTCTTTTGCAGCCTTACCGGCTTAAGCAGATGTGTCACAAACCTGACATCAGCCGGGAAAATGTTGCTTGTATATGTATGAACGCCGCTTTCATCCTCCACATCCATAAACAGCTCGACCTCGACACCTGTTGTATTGGTTCCTCTATAGTCAACCGCTGCTATATACTCACCGGTATATTCAATATCCACCGTCTGGCTTATCGAATAGTCAAAATTGGCATCCGAAGAGATAAACACTCCATCCTTACCCAGTGTATACTGTCTTTCTTCGAGGCTTGTCTCAATCTGCCAATTATTAAATCCATCCTTAAATTCAGGATTTGAGATTAGATTTCCATGAATCATAAGAAGCTTCATGAAATCCTCCACCTCCGGTGTTTCTTCATACTCATAAAGTGATTCAATATACTTATCAAGCTCTTTAATCGGAGGATTTTTCGGATCAAAGTCCCTGATTGCATCCCAGCCCCGCAAAGCCCTGCCATGCTCGTCAAACATACCCATATTCTCAAACCAGGTTCCCATGCCTTTACCAGGCACACCGACAGGCTCCCAGTAGTATACACCGGTCTTTCCGGTATCCTTTGACACCTCTGCTGCTATCTGCATGATTATTTCAAGAGACTTCTTCTGCTCTGCGCTGCCTGCATCAAGGCCTGCAGTCTCCATGAGTTCCTTCGAGATATGATCTTCCTTGCAATGCCTCCACGGATGAGCTGTCTCCACAATATAAACCGGCAGATTATATAATTTTATGAGCCTGCTCATAGTATCCTTCAAATCCATGAAGGTACCATGCCAGAACGAATAAAAGGAAAGGCCAATCGCGTCAATCGGCAGCATGCCCGCATTAAACATAGAATCAAGCCAAGGCATAATACAGTTATATCTGCCTCCCTGATCCAGATGAATCATGACCTTTGTCTCCGGGAGCAGCTCCCTGACAGCTCTGATTCCCTCATTTACAAGCGCAGCCAGCTGCCTGTACTGTGGCACTGCACCATCCGGAAACAGCATACCACTCCTTATTTCATTGCCAATCTGAACCATATCCGGCGCACAATCCATGATTTTTAATCTGTATAGCACATCATATGTGTACTTGTGCACTGCCTCCTTCAGCTCATCAAAGCTCAAATTCTTCCACGCATCAGGCTTATTCTGCTGTCTAGGATCTGCCCAGTAATCCGAATAATGAAAATCAAGCAGAAAATGCATTTTGTATTTTTTAATGACATGAGCCATCTCGAGAACATAGGTAAGACTGCAATACCCCTTAGACTCCGGCACCTTATCAGGCTCATTCCATATGCGCAGACGGACTGAATTTACATTATTCAGCTTTAAAAAATCAAATACCCTGCACACATGACCTTCCCTATCCATTATTTGTATATTATTGTCAACCATCATAGGAACGGATGAAATATCCACTCCCTTTAAGAAATTGCTATCCTTTTTCTGCTTGTGCTGCTGCTTAAGCTGATACATCTTTGTGTCAGCACTTACGAGATAATCGTCAAAGCTCTTACCACTGCCCGGCTTCGTATATATGATGCCGTGACTGATAAACAGGCTGTGCTGCTCCATGATATCATACACGCGCTTTATATACTTCTCAGCAGTGTCATGCCTGTCCCCGGGGATAAACACGATAAATTCATCTCCACCGAATCTATATACCATACTTCCTTCAGGCTTTTGCTCATCAAGCACCCTCGCCACAGTCTTTAAAAGCTCGTCACCGTACTTGTGTCCGTATGTATCATTTATGTCCTTAAAATCATCCACATCGAGAAATACTATGGTGCAGCCGACATTTTGGTCTTCAAGCTCAGCAAACATAGGAATGACCATCTCATTGCATGCCACACGATTGTATAGGCCTGTGAGCGCATCATGGTTGTAGAGATTCTTAAGCTCATTATTTGTATTCTCAAGTACCTTTTGCTTAAAAAGATTCTCAAGCTTCTTAAGAAGGGCAGACTGTATATCAAACTGCTCAGGATGGTCGTACAAAAATTCAGGATTCCTGAGTATTACATAGCCCACTATCTCGTCCCTGAAATGCAGCGAGTAATACATATAGCAGGTATTTTTATCTACACTCTGCATGTACTGCATAAGGTCATTTACACTCTTAAACTCAAGCTTTCCATTGTCCTTGTCATCCGCATAGAGTACAACCTCGTCGTCAATATCATAGCCATGCTTCCTAAAGTGTGCATTGTTCCTTGCAGCTGCCAGATCAGAAACACCGACCACATACACTCCGTCACACTTCATGCTCTGTATATAGTCAGAGTATCTCTCAAACAAATCATAGTATTCATTGCACTCCTCGAGCTCTTTCTGGAGGATCATTACTGCGTCCTCCTCCTGCTCTTTTGCAACGGAGCCTTTGATAATATTCTTTATGTAATTACGATAATCCACTCTGCCGGTATTAGGGCATCCGCAGCTCTCAGCCGGGATAAACTCAGAATCAAGGTATTTATCAGAAGCATCGCCCGTGCCATTCCAAAGCGCCTTAAATATCTCAAGAACTTTTCTGCCTATATTGCCCCTATTGTGCTCCACTGTTGTAATCTGTGGGTTAAAGTACGCAGCCTTATCCAGATTGTCAAAGCCTGTGACCTTAAAATCATGTGGTACCTTGTATCCGAGAACCTCTGCTGTCGCACACAGCCCTGCTGCTATATTGTCATTTGCACATAAAAACACATCCGGTAACGGTTTTTTGCTCTCGTGCCAATCACTCATATACCTGACACCTGTCTGATAATCAAAATCACCAAACATGTACATATCAGCTGTAAGTGGTATGCCATAATCACTTAAAGCCTTCTTGAAGGCCTCAAAACGCATTCTGTTCTCATAATGATACGGCGGACCACCTGCAAACACAAAGCTTTTGCAGCCATGCTCATAGTACATATGATCCATCACCTTGCGAAACAGCCTCTTACTGTCGTTGCCTACATAGTAAAACCCATCAACCTTATACCCGATACTCACTACCGGCACATTTACCGACTGAAGCTTTCTGACCATATAATGTATCTCATCCTGGTTGATCGTATTGGTGCAGTCAAATACCACTCCGTCGAAGCTGTTTAAATCAGGCAAATCGTTCAGCGCATACTCGCCTTTGTTAAACTTTGGATCTTGACTCCAGGTTCCGTTGGTATTGTAAAAATACAGGCACACATCCAGTCCCAGCTCTTTAGAGCCTTCCATGATACCCTCACCCCACGAATATGTTACATATCTTCTCCAGCCATCAGCCAAAAGAGCAATTTTCTTCATTAATAAGTACCCCTTTGCATCTTCTAAAGACTTTTCCCAAAATATAGTTCTATTATATTACGGTTTTACCTATTCTTGCAATAAAGATTGATTTTTTTTAGCATATTTGATAAAATTAATTTAAATAAGCAAATTTTTAGGAGGGATACGTTTTGAATCCAGCATTAATCGTACTTATTGTTATCGCAGTAGTGCTTGTGGTAGCATTTATAGTATTAACAATCCTCGGTAAAAAAGCACAAAAAAGAAAGGAAGAGCAGGACGAGCAGATAGCTGCAGCATCACAGACTGTCAATATGCTAATCATTGACAAAAAGCGTATGAAGCTAAAGGATGCCGGTCTCCCACAGCAGATTATTGAGCAGACACCAAAGCTTATGCGCCGCTCAAAGCTGCCTGTAGTCAAGGCCAAGGTCGGACCAAGAGTCATGACTCTTATCGCAGACGAGCAGATCTTTGATGAGATTCCTTTAAAGAAAGAGGTTAAGGCTTCTGTCAGCGGTATCTACATCACAGCTGTCCGCGGTATCAGAGGACCTCTTGAGAAGCCTAAGAAGAAAAAAGGCTTCCGTGCAAGAATGGCAGAAAACTACAGCAAGGCCAACGAACAGCTCAAGGCTGAGGAGGCTGCAAAGGCTGAAAGAAAAGCTGCTAAAGCGGCTGCCAAAAAGGCCAAGCAGAAATAATATCATGATTTAATTTTCATGTACATAAACAGAGCATGTGGGATGGCTTTCATCCTCACATGCTCTGTTTTTTATATGCTCTATCCATATATGCTTTATATATTTTTTACCCCATAGGCTTGGCAGACTTTTATGCAATTTTGACTGCTGCTCCTTTTTTCTTCACAGCTATATTGATGTGACAGTCGCCTACAAATTCATAGTTGACATCAAGTGCATACTTTACCTCTGCCCTTATCTCGTCCTCAGTCTCCTTTACCTCTATGCTTGTGGCATCAATACCTATCTGGATACTTCCAAACGGTGTATAATAATATGTCAGGTTTTTCTTTCCCTTCTCAAATATCATATGTACACTCATAGGTCCCTTGCGGGTGAACTCAAGATAATTTTCATTGAATTTAAGCATATTTTTGAGTGTCTGGGTCTCACCCTCCATTATCTCCTCAAAAAGCACATAGTGCTTGTTATTTCTTATATAATACTCTCCCGGGGCAATCACCTCTACCGCATCCGACTGCTGGTCCGGTGCGAGCTGTAAGCCCTTTAATGATACTACTACATCCTTTGTCATTTCTTTCTCCTTATCCTCTTGCATATCTAAATTAATTCACGCTTAAATAATTTCTCATCACATATTTTCTTTTAATATATTTTTTCAGCATGAATATACTAACTGTTTTATCTGAAAATATCAAGGATTTTTAGTTTTATTTCATATTTTCCACTGTCAAATATGCTCTCATACTCGTCCGGAGTGAGTACCTCCTTAAGATTTTCCTTTGCTTCGTCCTCCACCACCTCGTACACACTGCCCCTAAAGCACATGTTTGGATACAGCACGCACCACCAGTTATGACCGGCTCCATCGCCCAGTGTTATTTCAAGCGCCTCGTAATTTCCCTCAGGAAATGTATAGTCTCCATACGTCTTTTCCGGGAAATCGGTGTGTGTAATCTCTGCCGATGCGCCATATGTAAAACCGTTTGCTGCAAGCGTCTCCTTTGATACCGCTATTATTTCGTCCATATGGTCATTTACGGTGGCTCTGGTTTCTTCGATATTTTCGCACTCCAGCAGATATGGCTCTATGTAAGCCCCTACTGCATCGCGCACCTGCTTTTTCACATTCTGGTCTGCTTCGCTGTCGCTGTTTGCCAGCACGTGGAAACGCAGGATTTTGTCGGCGATGGATTTTTGCATGTCGGCTGTACACGCTATACTATTGGTGTTTGCGGCAGGTGTATGATTTTTTGCAGCTATCACTGCCGTAAGGGATATTATTGCTATGGTTGTTATTATTATTTTCTTTCTCATGTAAACAAGTATTGCCTTATTTGACGAGCTTATTCATCCTTTTTGAAAATTTTACCGGGTTTCATGAATTTCATTCGTATAGTCATCCAGCAAGGTGCCAAGTGTAATTATCGGTTCACCATCCTCATGATTCTCCTTATTTATTTTCTGCTCATAATAATCACCCATGTTATCAAAGATATCATTTATATCATCTGCTATGCACACATATGTGTTTCTCGGAAATTTTTTTGATGTCTTGCAATATTCCATGAAATCTGAATAAGCTGCTTTATCTTTTCTAAGTGTTTTTCCTATTAAAATCACCTTCAAATGATTGGTATCGGCTTTTTGTGACAGCCGATCCTCGAAGCTGTCCACTGCTGTTTTGATATCATCTGCATATTCCGGTTCGTAGGATTTGTCCATGTTATAATAAAACTCTATATATCCGCTATTTTCATTTGTCGAAACATCTCTGTGGCTAACTACATCTACAATATCGACCGCCGCAAGTGTCGGAAAACAGCGCTCCTCAAGCTCCACTGCACTGCAGCCGGTGAGCATGAGACCTATCGTCAGCACTACTATGACCGGTATCGCTATGCACAATAAAAATCCAAGATATTTTTTCACGATTTCATCTCCACTTTCAAGAATATATGCTAAGGTCACTGTGACTGCTATGACAAAAATGATGCACCAGCTTCTCATAGTGCTCTTTTCCTTGTCATGGCTTTTCTGTCTGTCAGAGCCAAATTGCTTATTGCTGCAGGAATGCCGGTTTTTATTAAATGTAAATATAATTTTTCCCGTATTTTCAGCAAAATTCTCACATCTTAAAACCGCATAATAAAGGCTCATATTGAGTACTGAAAACAGCGTGAAAAACCACACCGACAGCATCAGTGCATCTGCCCTCTTGAAGAAGCTGCCTTTTATCTGCACATCACTCATCAGTACAACAGCCGGAAACTCTATTTCCGACAGTGAATATTTTCCGAAGTTTCCAAGCAATACTGCATACAATAAAAAAAGAATGCCTGCATATGTGAATATTGCTTTACTCACACTCCCTCGTATCTGTGAGGCAGTGCGTGCCCTTACAAACAGTATATTGAACACGGAAATGGATGCTGCAAACACATAGTATGCGCCCGCAAATATATCCGCTATGCCAAAGTCCACACCGACTCTGTCCTTAATCATCAGATAGTCTAATCTCACATCCGATAGCGCAAACAAAAGCATAGCAGCAAGCGGTATCAGCACAAAGAAAAATACTACCTCGTATACCCTTGCCCGGCACTCCACTCCGCCACTTAGCGCATAAGCGCATACCGCCATTATCACAAGGAGTACAACTGTAAATGACTCATCCGGTATAAGGCTGTCACGTATCAGCTTTACAAATATCCATGCAAGAAATGCGGCCTGTGACAGCTCGTATATCGCAATAATTAAATCATAAATTAATATTTTCGCATATTTTGTTTTATCAATGCTTCTGTCATATATTGTTTTCCTGCGTTCACGCACCTCGCTTACTATCCACATGAATAGCCATGCCATGAAAACTCCGAGTGCGATTGAGATAAAAGCATACTCTCCAAGCTTTGCCAGATTGTTTGGAAGCACCAGTGTGCCGACTCCAAGCAGATTAAAGACGTATAGCCTGTATAGCTGGCGGGGCGATATGCTTTCATTTTGTGCAAATGTGTAGCTTGTGCTCATATTTTTAGTCATCCTTATTTCCTTTCAGCTTTCTGCACTCCTTTTCTCTTGCAAATACAGGCCGCCTCCATAGTCTGCGAAGCGGAAATCGTATGATACTGTCCTTTTCATCCTCGCCGCCTGTCAGCTCGCTGCCCACAAATGGCATCATGTATGGGTAACCACAGCTTTTGAGCTTTGCGAGATGCAAAAGTATCACCATCAGACTTATTAAAAATCCAAAATATCCAAGCCATGCCGACATCATTATTACAGCGAATTTGAGTATCCTAAATGAAAATGCAAACTCCTCACTCGGTATGGCAAACGAACAAAGTGCGGTGAATGCAACAAGAATGACCACTATAGGGCTTACTAAATTTGCATCCACTGCTGCCTGTCCGATTATGAGGCCTCCGACTATGCCTATCGTGTTTCCCATTGCTCCGGGAAGTCTTATGCCGGCTTCACGAAGCAGCTCAAAGGACAGCTCCATCATTAGTACCTCTATGAGCTGCGGAAACGGGCAGCCGAGTCTGGCTTCATAAAACGCCAGTATGAGAGGTGTCGGCAGTATCTGTGTATGAAAATTTGTGACCGCCAGATAAAGCCCCGGCAATGTAAATGACATGAAGGCAGCCACGTACCTTATCAGTCTGGCAAAGCTTGCCGCTATCGTTCTGTTATAGTAATCATCTGCGGTTTTTAAAAAATTGTTCATGGTGGTTGGCAATATTATCGCTATCGGTGAATTATCGCACAGCACCACCACCCGCCCTTCTAGGAGCGCATTTACCGCCACATCCGGCCGCTTTGTGGTCTGAAGCTGTGGAAACGGCGAATACCATTTCACCTCAGCAAACTGTTCAATGACTCCCGAATCACCCACATGGTCTATTACATAGCTGTCCAGATTTCTTTCCACATCCTCTACAAGCCCCGGTTTTACGAGGTCTCTCACATATAGTATGTCCACATTGCTGTGTCCTCGAAGTCCCTTTTTCACCTCTTTACACTTTAAGCGTGTGCTCCTTAACCTGCGCCTGATAAGCGCTGTATTTATCTTTATGGAATCAGCAAAACCCTCATTGGAGCCTCTTATGACCTTTTCCGAATCAATCTCCTGAATTGACATGGCAGGATATCCCTTATCAGGAAGCTTGAAAGCATCCGGATAACCATCCACAAAAAAAATCACGTCTCCTGTCAGCATCATCTGGGCCGCCTCATTAACCGTGTGCAGATGTGCAAATTCAGATAGAGCTGCCTGATTTTTGTCAAGTACTTCCTTAACCTGATCCCGTTCTATCCCCTCAAGGTATGAGGTAAATCGTCCAAATGCACTGTTATTGATACCTGAGCCTGCACATGTCACCTCAATATAAGCAACAAAACACTTTATTGAGGCATCACGCCCCAGATACATCTCCTGCATCTTGATATCTGAGCAATCAGAATATATCTGCCTGAAGCTTTTTATGTTCTCATCTATGTTTGTGGTCATCTTTAACTCTCCTATATACCCAATAAATCCCGTCAGATTTAAAATCCCTGATATAGTATGACCATACATTCCTACAAATATCCCTGATTACTTATTTTTTGCTATTATCTAAGCTACTAACTAAGCCACTAAAAAAGGCCACCGTTCACACATCAGTGCGACCGGCAGCCCTTGGTTTGTTATATTATTTTGTATTTTATTATCTTTGTCTGCTATAATCTTGTTTTATTTCTGTTTTATTTCTTCTCTTCATCCTGCTTTTGTATCACAGCCTTCACAGCAACCGCCTGGTTAGCCACATGCGTATGCATTTCTGTAGTCACAAGCTCCATATTTCTTGCCTCAAGCGCCCTGTAGATGGCATCATGCTCCTTCACAAGCATCGGATAATTCTTTGGGTCCTTCAAATATTCCACTCTGTAGCGATACATCTGCTCGCGGATATTGTTCATCATAGATACAAGCTTCGCATTGTTGGTCGCCTCATAGATAGCATCGTGAAACTTCACATCCTCCTCAGCTATCTTTTTCACATCTCCCGAGTCCATGCTCCTCTTGAACTCGTCCTTTATGGTTTTTAGATTCGCAAGCTCATCATCACTGATTTTCTTACAGGCTATTTTGGCTGCAAGCTCATCGAGAGCCTCTCTCACTTCAAGCACATCCTCCATATCCTTGAGAGTCATCTTGGCAACCTCTGCGCCCTTTCTCGGCATTGTGACTGCAAGCCCCTCCTGCTCAAGCATTCTGATTGCTTCACGTATAGGTGTACGGCTGACTCCAAGCTTTGACGCAAGCTGCAACTCCATAAGTCTCTCTCCCGGCTTGAGCTCACCCTTTAAAATTGCCTCACGAAGTGTATTAAACACCACATCACGAAGTGGCAGATATGCATCCATATTTAAAGTTAAATTATCAGTCATCAAACTTCTCCTATCTCTTGTATTATCATTCTCACATATAAGAAAAAAGTAACTATAAAGCACCCGCTGTGCTATCCGGATATCACGTTATTTGCGATTATTGTATATAGATGTCAGATACACCTGTCTGGCAAGATGTGAGCTTCTCATGGCTTTGTACGCTTTCTTTGCAGTATCTTCATTGTCAAACAGACCAAAAACCGTCGGACCACTACCGCTCATCATGGCTCCTAACGCGCCATTTGAAAGCATATGCTTCTTTATCTCATCTATCACCGGATAATTTGGTATGGTCACAGTCTCTAAGACATTTCCCATATGCGCTGCGATATCATGCAGATTCTTAGCCTTTATATCATCTATCAGGCGGTCTATATCCGGATGAAAAGTCGTATCATCAAGCTTCAGATTCTGATACACAAATTTTGTGGATACCGAGATGGACGGCTTTGCAATAAGCACCGGACACTTTACCATTGGAGGAAGAGGACTAAGCGCCTCTCCTATGCCCTCGGCCAGCGCCGTACCTCTCATAATACAGTATGGTACATCCGCACCTATCTGCACACCTCTTTCCATAAGCTGTCTCTTTGTCAGTCCCAGTGAAAAAAGCCTGTTTACACCTATAAGCATGGCTGCCGCATCAGTACTGCCCCCCGCCATCCCTGCTGCAACAGGAATACGCTTGTCCAGCTTCACTGATACACCGTCAGTTATAGAAAACTCATCCATCAGAAGCTTTGCAGCCTTGTATATGAGATTGTTCTCGTTTACAGGGAGAAAAGACAGATTGGTCTGTATCTGTATGCCGGGCTCCTGTGTCCTTTTGATATCGAGCCTGTCATACAGCTGAATGGTCTGCATAATCATGCGGACCTCATGATATCCGTCCTCTCTGCGCCTCACCACATCCAGCCCCAGGTTAATCTTGGCTAATGCTTTTAATGAAATATCGTTATTACTACCCATATTGTATTACCTCTGTTTTTTGTATACAAGGATTATAACACACCCTGCCAAAAAGAGCAAATTTAAATATTCTCATTTAATTGTTAATTTTTACATCTCATCAGTCAAATTAACCTAAAAAGGGACTGCACGTTGCGCGCAGTCCCTCTAATATATCATATTCTGTTTCTTATAGCCCTTGCCGTTATTTTTTCAATTTTCTGCCAAATATAAATGTCGAAAAATATATTACCGATGCAATAATCACTATCATCGGACCTGTTGCCACATTGGTGTAGTATGACACAGCAAGACCGACTATTCCTGAAAAAACTGAAAATAGCACTGAAAAGAAATGATACTCACGCATATTTTCCGAAATATTCCTTGATGAAGCCGCTGGTAATATAAGCAGAGCATTTATTATAAGTATACCTATCCACTTGATGGATAGCATAACTATGAGTGCTACAAGCACCGCAAACAGATTATCCAGAAGACGCACATGGATACCCTTGCTTTTTGCCACGCTTCTGTGTATACATATGGCGTTGAGCTTATTGAAGCAAAACACCCAGAACACTATCGTGACCAAAAAAATCACGATTAGATAAACTATCTCAGTCTTTGTGATGCTTAGCACATCGCCCACCAGTATACTTGAGTATTTGCTGAAATTGCCGCCTTTTGACAGTATCGCAAGACCTATCGCCACGGAGCACGATGAAAATACCGATATAATGGTATCTGTCGATGCAGTGTTCAGACTGCCTATCTTATTTAAAAGAAGTGCAAACACTATTGCAAATATCACCATGGCAAGCGAGGTGTCTGCCATGCCGCATACCACTCCGACAGCAATTCCGGTAAGTGCTGAATGTCCGAGTGCATCTGAAAAGTATGCCATCTTTTTGTTTACAATCATGGTTCCCATTATGCCAAAAAGCGGTGTGATGATGAGCACAGCAATAAGGGCATTTCTCATGAAATCATATTGAAGCCAGGAGGTTATATTCATTTGTGCTCCTCCTCTCTCACCCAGGATTCCTCTCCTGTGTAAAAAATTCTCTCAAATTCTTTGCTCTCGAAGACTTCCTTCACAGTTCCCTGCTTTGCAACGGTCTTATCAAGCAGTACAACATGGTCTGCGTACTTTGCCACATAGTCCAAATCGTGCGATATCAGTATGATTGCAAGGTCATAGTGAGTCTTTAAATAATCCATGGTTTTATAGAAAAGCTCCATGCCGTTTTGGTCTATTCCGGACACCGGCTCATCCAACAGCAGCAGGTTCGGCTCGTCCATGATTGCCATGGAAAGAAGCACTCTCTGCAGCTGTCCTCCCGAGAGGTTGCACACCTGCTTGTCGATGAGCTCCTCAGCCTCAAATACCTCGAGTGTCTCCCTTATCTTTGCCTCTATCTTTTTGCTCTTTGGCAGAAAAACAGGATAATTGTACTGATAGCTTGCTATAAGGTCATACACGCTGACAGGTGTATTTTTCTCGATATTGACAGACTGCGGCACATAGCCGATTTTAAGCTTAGCCATATGTCCGTCCTTAGTATCTTTGAACTCAATCGTACCGGTGTGAGGTATCTCGCCGAGTATCGCCTTTATGAGTGTAGATTTTCCGGCACCGTTCTGGCCTATTATGACATTGAAGGAGCCGCAATGTATGTGCATATTTACATCCTCAAGCACTGTCTGCTCTCCAAAGCTCACTCCAAGGTTATTTATTTTTATGCAATGAAAGCCACATGGCTGTATTATTTTCCGCATATTTTCTCCAATTTTATTTAGTAAATGCCTCTTTGATAAGCTCTATATTGTGCTCCATACCATAAAGATAGCTGTCCTTGTCGTACTCTCCCCTGTTGAGAGGGTCGATATAAATCACATGCACATCTGTCTCACGCGATACGGTATCTCCCATGCTCTTTCCGTAGAGCTCCTCAGCTAGTATTACCGACACTCCGTCATCCTTTATGGCACCTATTACCTGCTTTATCTCGCCTGCGCTGACTGAGCGCTCCTCGTCAAGGTCTAACAGATAGCATGCATTCATGGAAAAATCATCAGCTACATACGCATAGGCCTCATGGAATATGATGATATTCTGTCCATTGGTAAGACTCTTTAGGCTATTTATCTTTTCTTCAAGCACTGCAAGCTTTGCATCATATGCTTTTGCATTTGCATAATATTCATCAGCATGCTTTGCATCCTTTTCGGCAAGCCGGGATGCGATTGTCTGAACCATGGTGCGGTAACGCGGCACGCTCATCCATGCATGGGCATTCTCATCACCATGGTCATGCGCGCTATCTGATTCTGCGTCTGCTTCGTGGTCATGGTCGTGGTCACTGTCCGATTCTGTGTCTGCATCGTGATCATGGTCGTGGTCACTGTCTGCATCATCCTCAGAAAGAAGTGCCACATCCTCACAGGCCTCAACCACATCAAGCTTCGGATACGCCTTTGCCACATCAGACATAAACGACTCTATACCGCCTCCGTTTATTACAAAAACATCGGCTGTGGATAAAAGCTTCATATCCTCCGGTGTTAGCTGAAAATCGTGCAGACAACCGGTCTGTGGCTCGCTTAAGTTTTCAAGTCTCACGCCTTCCACACCATCCACTATATTTAAAGTGGCAATGTACATAGGATAGAAGGATGTCACGACTGTAAGTATATCGTCAGCTTCGTCAGTATTTTTTGCACTGTCCGAAGCATCTGATGCTCCACCGGCAGCGCCTTTCATACCTGCTGTGTGCTCATATGCCATTACCGCAAGCGTACACACTATCAATATACACAAAAACATAATGCCTACAAATTTGCATTTATTCTTCATATATTAAATATTCGCCTTTCTTTCTATAACTTTATTTCTGTGACTCTATTTCGACTTTATTTCTTTTTATGATTATTAACGCTTTTTTTGCTCTTGGCCTTATCTCTGCGTTCTTTAGTCTTTTTGGCAACCGGCTTTCCGGTCTTCTTCCAGCGCTCCTTTTTGTGCGGCTGGGATGCAGCGGCTCTTTTTGCAGCTGATTTAGCCCCGCGCTTTGCTTCTTCCTCCTGCTTCATGGCAAGAAGTGTCTCCTCGTCAAACACGAGTGAATCTATGAGATTCCAGATTTCGTCCCTGCCTTCCTTTGACATGGACGAAAACGGTATAACTACCGTGCCCGGCTTCACATGAAGCACATCCTTGATAGTCTTTATGTGTGCGGCAATCTGGCTTTTTTTCAATTTATCAGATTTGGTTGCAATGATGATCGGTGCAAAGCCCTGGTTTACCATCCAGTCATACATCATGATATCATTGTCCGATGGCTCATGCCTTATATCTATTAAAAGAAACACTGCCTGAAGCTTTTTTGAGGTGTGAAGATAGTTTTCTATCATCTGTCCCCATTTAGCTTTTATCTCGATATTGGCATTGGCATAGCCATAGCCCGGCAGATCGACCAGATACATGGCGTCATTGACGTTATAAAAATTGATGGTCTGTGTCTTGCCGGGCTGTGAAGAGATCCTGGCAAGTGACTTTCTGTTCATGAGTGCGTTGATCAGTGACGACTTGCCTACATTTGACTTGCCGGCGAATGCCACTTCATTATACTCATTGTCAGGGATTGTGCTTGTAATTCCGCAAACTGTCTCTAAATTAACACTTTTAATTACCATAATCTCTTCCTCATTCTTATTTTACAAATGCTATCTTCTCCACCTGTGAAAATCTCTCCACCGGCACGATTTCCATGCCATCTGTTATTTCTTTTGAAATCTCCTCCAGGTCCTTTTCATTATCCTTTGGAATACACACTGTTTTTATTCCAATTACCTTTGCTGCAAGCAGCTTTTCTTTGAGTCCTCCTATCGGAAGCACCCTGCCGCGCAGTGTTATCTCGCCCGTCATGGCTACATCTGCCCTGACAGCTCTGTCTGTAATGGCTGAGAGCATGGCTGTCGCCATAGTAATGCCTGCGGATGGACCGTCCTTCGGCACTGCTCCCTCGGGAATATGTATATGGATATCATGCTTCGTGTAAAAATCTGCATCAATACCATAGCCTTCGCTTATTGAGCGCACATAGCTAAGTGCCGCCTGTGCCGACTCCTTCATCACGTCGCCAAGCTTACCGGTGAGCACGAGCTCACCCTTGCCCGGCAGCACATTCACCTCAACCTCGAGTGTGACTCCGCCCACGCTGGTCCATGCCAGGCCTCTAACGATTCCAACCTCTGCGTGATCATTTTTCTTCTCCGGACTGTACTTCGGATTGCCCAGATACGTCTTAAGATTGGTCTTTGTAACCTTTACAGCAGCTTCACTGTCCTTAAAGATTTCCCTGGCAGCCTTGCGGCACAGCTTGCCGATAGTCCTCTCAAGACTTCTGACTCCGGCCTCTCTGGTGTACAGCCTGATAATATCCTTTAGGGCCGAGTCTGTTATCGTAAGCTGTTCCTTTTTAATTCCGTTTTTGCTCTTTTGCTTCTCAACCAGGTGCTCCTTTGCTATGTGAAATTTCTCATTTTCAGTGTAGCTTGACACCTCGATAAGCTCCATCCTGTCAAGAAGCGGCTTTGGAATGCCTGAAACCTCATTTGCCGTTGCAATAAAAAGCACCTCCGACAAATCTACAGGCATCTCGATGTAATGATCCCTGAATCTGCAGTTCTGCTCACTGTCAAGCACCTCAAGAAGAGCGGCTGATGTGTCACCCTTGTAGTCACTTGACACCTTATCTATCTCATCCAACAGCATGAGAGGATTTGAAACGCCTGCCTGTCTTAAACCATTTACTATACGGCCCGGCATAGCGCCGATATATGTCTTTCTGTGTCCACGGATTTCTGCCTCATCGCGCACACCACCAAGAGAAATACGCACATATTTCTTCTCCAGTGCAGACGCAATTGAACGGGCTATGCTTGTCTTTCCTGTTCCCGGAGGACCTACAAGACAAATTATAGGACTCTCTCCCTTGCTTGTCAGATTTCTGACTGCCAGAAACTCAAGTATTCTCTCCTTAACATCCTTTAATCCGTAGTGATCATCATCGAGCACCTGTGCTGCATGGTCAAGATCCTTGTTGTCCACAGACATCTTGTTCCACGGAAGCTCAAGTACAGTCTCTATATAGCCTCTCTCGACTGTGCTCTCCGATGAGCTGCTGCTCATATTTCTAAAGCGCTTTATCTCTTTTTTCGTCTTTTCCTTTACGTAGTCAGGCGCATCTAACTCAGATAGCTTTTTCTCATATTCATCAGCCTCCGAGTCAGCATTCTCGCCCAGCTCCTCACGTATCACACCAAGCTGTTCACGAAGCACATACTCCTTCTGATGCTTGTCCACACGAACCTTTACTTTTTTCTGAAGCTCATTCTTTATGGAAATAACCTCCACCTGGGAGAGAAGTAATGATACTATAACCTGATATCTGTCATTGATATCCTCTGCCTCAAGCACCTGCTGCTTAAGCTCATATGACACCGGCAGATTGTTGGTTACATAATCAATGAGCTTTTCAAGATCCTCATACTGATCTATCTGTCTGATAAGCTCCTTGCTGATTTTGCCGACGACTGCCGCATATCTGTGAAAAGCCTCTCTGACTCCGAGAAGCATGGCTTCCCTGAGATCCTCCGGCAGGCTGTCTGCATTACTATCACAATAACAGATTTCAGCCTCAAGGTACTTCTCATTACCGGTAAAGCCAAGCAATGCTGCCCGGCTTATTCCATCTACAAGTATTCTCACAACATCATTCTGTAATCTGACAACCTGCTTTATATCAGCAACAATACCCATCTGATAGAGGTCTTCCTGAGTCGGGTCCTCACTGTCCACATTCCTTTGTGTGACAAGATAAATCTTTTGATCCTGCTCCATAGCCTCCTCGACAGCACGAAGAGAGCGCTCTCTGCTGATGTCGAAATGGGCAATCATCCCCGGCAGAATAGTAAGCCCTCTCAGCGCTACTGCAGGCATATTCATAATCTGTTCTTCCACTTATATCTCCTGTATTATTGCACAGCCATGCATAACAAACCGCTGTGCAATTTATATTATCCGATGCTGTATCTTTTGTAAAATACCGCCTTGTACTTACGATGCCTCTTTTTCCTCGATATATGCCTCAGGCACGCAATCACCATCAAGCTTTAAGTTTTCCTCAACGATATCCTTGTCGATTACGCATTTGCTGATGCTCTTGTCTGATGGTATGCGATACATAAGGTCAAGCATAACAGCCTCCATGATGGCACGAAGTCCTCTGGCTCCTGTCTTTCTCTCAAGTGCCTTGTCGGCGATGGCATTTACTGCATCGTCTGTGAACTCAAGACCTACTCCGTCAAGCTCAAAGAGCTTGGTGTACTGCTTGATAAGCGAGTTCTTAGGCTCCTTAAGTATACGGATAAGTGCATCCCTGTCGAGTGCCTCGAGAGAAACGGTAATAGGTACACGTCCGATAAACTCAGGAATCAATCCAAACTTTACAAAATCCTGTGGAAGTGCATGCTTGAACGCCTCTCCTACATTGAGCTCTGTCTTTGACTTTACATCTGAATTGAAGCCTATAGATGATGTATCCATACGACTGTCGATAATTTTTTCCAGACCATCAAATGCTCCACCGCATATAAAAAGTATATTAGTAGTATCAATAGGAATAAGCTCCTGCTGCGGATGCTTTCTTCCGCCCTGTGGCGGTACAGATGCCTCTGTGCCCTCAAGAATCTTTAAAAGAGCCTGCTGTACACCCTCGCCTGACACATCTCTGGTGATTGAGACATTCTCTGATTTCTTTGTAATTTTATCTATCTCATCTATATAAATGATACCATGCTCTGCACGCTCGATATCATAATCTGCCGCCTGAATAAGCTTTAATAGGATATTCTCCACATCCTCACCTACGTATCCTGCCTCTGTAAGTGTTGTAGCATCAGCGATAGCAAATGGAACATTTATCACTCTGGCAAGTGTCTGCGCAAGAAGTGTCTTTCCTGAGCCTGTAGGTCCAAGCATGAGAATATTACTCTTCTGAAGCTCTACATCTGATGTATCACCTGCCAGTACTCTCTTATAGTGATTGTAAACAGCAACCGAAAGCACCTTCTTTGCCTGGTCCTGTCCTATTACATAATCGTCCAAAAACGCCTTAAGCTCCTCCGGAGTAACAAGATTTATATCATCCTTAGCGCTGCTTTTGTCCTCATGGCCCTCTACGCCTTCTTCCTCAAGAATCTCGGCACATATATCTATACACTCATCGCAGATAAAAGCTCCATTAGGTCCGGAAATCAAACGATTTACCTGGTCCTGTGTCTTACCGCAAAATGAGCAGCGAATCTTTCCGTCGTTTTTTCCTGCCATTATTAACTCCTTTTATTGCATGAGGGCATCCCATATGGGGTACCCTCTTAAATTCATCTAACTTCTGATTATCTGTTTGTTATTACACTGTCTATGAGACCATACTCTGCGGCTTCCTGTGCTGACATATAGTTGTCTCGCTCTGTATCAGCTGCAATTGTCTCGTATGGCTTGCCTGTATTGGCTGCTAAAATTTCGTTTAATCTCTTCTTTGTCTTTAAAATATTTTCTGCAGCAATCTGAATCTCAGTAGCCTGACCCTTTGCACCGCCCGATGGCTGATGAATCATAATCTCTGCATTTGGAAGAGCATATCTCTTGCCCTTTGCACCGCCTGCGAGAAGAAAAGCTCCCATGCTTGCTGCAAGACCGATACAGATTGTTGAAACATCACACTTGATGTACTGCATAGTATCGTAAATAGCAAGTCCTGCTGTAACCATTCCACCCGGTGAATTGATGTAAAGGTGGATATCCTTATTCGGATCCTCAGACTCAAGGAATAAAAGCTGGGCAACAACAAGGCTGGCTGTTGTCTCATTTACTTCCTCTCCAAGGAAAATTATACGATCTTTTAATAATCTGGAGTAAATGTCGTAGTTACGCTCTCCTCTGCTGGTCTGTTCAATGACATATGGTACTAAACTCATATAAAATACCTCCTTTATAAAAGCTCAAAAGACCGGCTCAGAAAATAGGCTTCTGAGCCAGTCCATCAAATTTTGATTCAAAAATCTTATTCTTCTGTAGACTCTTCTGCATCAGCCTTTTTCTTTGCCTTTGCACGCTCTTTAACGTTGTCCATGATAAGATCTACGGCCTTTGTGATAGCAAGGTCTTTCTTCATAGACTCCTTCTCAGCATCTCCCATGTACTCTTTAAGCTTATCAGCCTCCATGCCGTATGCCTTAGCCATCTTCTCTACCTCAGCATCGATATCTGCATCAGTAACCTCGATGTTTTCCTCCTTGGCAATCTGCTCAAGTACAAGGCTGCTCTGGATACGTGTTGTAGCCTCAGGACGAACCTGATCCTTAAGCTGGTCAATTGTCATGCCTGAGAACTGTAAGTACTGCTCCATTGTAAGACCGCTCTGTGCGATTCTCTGAGCAAACTCCTCAACCATTGTCTCACACTGAGTCTCAATCATTGCCTCTGGAAGATCCATCTTTGACTTATCGATAATCTTCTGGATAGCCTCATCCTCTTTAGTCTTCTTAGCTTCTGTCTCTTTCTTCTCTGTGAGGTTCTTTTTGATTTCCTCTTTGTACTCAGCTAATGTATCAACACCTGCTGCATCCTGTGCAAACTCATCATCAAGCTCAGGAAGCTCCTTAGCCTTGATCTCGTTGATCTTAACCTTGAATGTAGCCGGCTTTCCTGCAAGGTCTGCTGCCTGATACTTCTCAGGGAATGTTACATTGACCTCAACCTCATCGCCTGTGTTCTTTCCTACTAACTGATCCTCGAATGTATCGATGAATGTGTGTGAACCGATCTCTAATGGATGATTCTCACCTTTTCCACCCTCGAAAGCTACTCCGTCAACAAATCCCTCAAAGTCGATAACTGCTGTATCTCCCTCTGCTACAGGACGATCTGTAACTGTAACTGTTCTTGCATTTTTGTTTCTCTGGTTCTCAAGCTCAGCGTCAACCTCTTCATCAGAAACTGATGTGTCGATCTTTGTAACTGTAACGCCCATGTACTTACCAAGAGTAACCTCAGGTCTTACAGCAACCTCTGCTGTGTAGATGAAAGGCTGTCCCTTCTCAATCTGAGTAACCTCAACTGTTGGGCGTGAAACAATGTCAACACCGCTCTCGTCAACCGCACCTGCGTATGTCTGCTGCATAAGAATGTTTGCTGCATCCTCGTAGAACACACCTGCTCCATACATTTTCTCAATCATAGCTCTTGGCACTTTTCCTTTACGGAATCCAGGTACACTAATCTGTTTCTTCTGCTTCTGATATGCAGAATCCAATGCTTTCTCTAATTCCTCAGCTGCTACCTCAATAGTAAGCTTCGCCATATTATGCTCTAAATTCTCAACCTGTACACTCATGTCAATCGTTATCCTCCTTAAAAATATATATGAATGGTATGTACATCAAATGTAATGTGGGCATGCTTTATAAACTGCTAAGCCCAGTCATTGGATGATTATAACACAACAAATCCACTATTTCCAGTGTTTTTTACATTAAATTTGCTTTTGTATATAATTCCATAAATTGTCAGCAATACCAAAACATATTTTTGTCATTTTACGGCATAATATTTCCATACACATACAACTTGTGTATAACGTTTTAAAAGGAGGTATTGCATTATGGCAGCATCAAGTAGTAAAAAGGCTTCTGTACCGGAGGCAAAAGAGGCTATGAGCCGTTTCAAGGAAGAGGTTGCTTCAGAGCTTGGAGTCCCTTTAAAAGAGGGCTACAACGGTGACCTTACTTCTAAGCAGGCCGGTTCAATCGGTGGCGAGATGGTCAAGCAGATGATCATGAAGCAGGAGCAGCAGATGAAGTAAGCTCTGCAATAGCAGGCTTCAAATGTACGCTTCAAATGCAAGCATAAAAAGAGGCCGCGCACCATGGGGGTTGGTGTGTGACCTCTTTTGTTATAATACTAATGATATGAGGGTCAAAAAGTATTTTGCCCCTCATTTATGATTAATCTGATTGTTTGCTGAACGTCGTATTAGTATACCAGTCCCTGTCGAATATGCTCTACTGTGGCATCGTCTGTGAAGTATCTGACAAGCTCGAGTGCAAACGCAATAGCTGTTCCCATTCCACGACTTGTAATCACATTGCCATCCACAACTACAGGCTGCTCAAGCCACTGTGCACCGAGCAGCTTTTCCTCAAAACCCGGATGACAGGTAGCTTTTTTGCCCTCAAGTATATGATTCTCACCGAGCACGCTAGGCGCTGCACATATCGCTGCAACAAGCTTTCCCTCAGCGGCAAATCTCTTAATTGTCTTTACTACGGTCTCATCCGCGCCAAGGTTTAATGTACCCGGCATGCCTCCCGGCAGTACGATTGCATCGTAGCTGTCAAAATCAGCCTGTGCCTTTGTGGTATCTGTCTTAAATGTCACCTGATGAGAGCTTGTCACCTCGGCTTTTTCCGTGATTGATATGGTTTCAATCTCAAGCTTTGCTCTTCTAACTATATCTACTACTGTAAGTCCTTCAATCTCCTCACAGCCGTCTGCCATAAAAATTCCTACTTTAATCATATTTTTCTCCTTTATTTTTCTTTGATAATACTAAAAAGCTGCGGTTCATCCTTGAATTTTTAAATACCGGTCATTATAATCATATATAAATGATATGAGGGTAAAACAAAAGTATAAACCGTAACTATAAATCTACCAGTAACCTGAAAGGATATACCATGGAAATCGAAAGAAAATACTTACTTAAACAGCTTCCTTCCAATTTAGACAGCTACGCGAGCAAAAAAATCGCCCAGGGCTATCTGTGCACCTCGCCTGTTGTCAGAGTCAGACGCTCAAATGACAGCTATTATATGACATACAAGGGAGCCGGTCTTATGGTGCGCGAGGAGTACAATCTTCCTCTCACAAAAGAAGCCTACGACCATCTTGTCCAAAAGATTGACGGTCGTCTCATCGAAAAGACACGCTATCTCATACCTCTTGACGGTGATCTGACCGCAGAGCTTGATGTATTTGAGGGTGATCTGGCTCCTCTTACACTTGTGGAGGTTGAATTCGACTCTGTCGACGCAGCAAATGAATTCACAGCGCCTGACTGGTTTGGCGAGGATGTCACTGAATCCGGCAAATATCACAACAGCTATCTGAGCCGATTGGAAAATTCATAGTACTGCCTGGTCTTTATCGTATTCTTTAAATCATCATACCGCTTTTGCAATGGGCCCTCAGGAACTACAACATCCATAACCACCGCTATGTCATCTATAAGGCGGTCGGTTATGATATCCCTCATTGAAATAAGTATATTGTACTTCTCTTCAAAGGTATCCGCATCAAGAAACTCCAGCAAACGCGGATCCGGTGCCTGGCCTTCATCTGCATCCGGTGCCGGCTCATAACATGCCTGTGTCTGAACACTCACAGCTTCAGGTGCATTAGCTGCAATCTCATTAGTGTTGGAAGAGATACTCTTTCCCGACATATCCTCCGGCTGATCCTTAAGTGTGATCTTCTCAAATCTGTATTTCTGCTTCACATCAGGATATTTCTCATGGTCCACCTCGCTTACAAACATGTCGAGTGGTCTGGCGTATATCCCAAAATCATCATATAAAGCCTGATAAATCACAAGCTTTTCCCCTGTCTCTGAATGTGTTGCCACTGTAACTATCTGATACAGCTTATTCTTAAAGTGCCTGTAAAGCTCTCCGGGCTTTGGTGTTCTGTCCATCATTTCTGCCTCTTTTCATATTATTTAAAAGTTGTTAATCATGTCTAAGCCTTCTCCAAGGAAATCTCTCTCAAACTCCAAATTACCGCTGTATCCCATGGCAATCAGATCCTCAACACTGCCAAACATGCTCTGTGTCTCAGCCTCTATAATCTTTGCACCATCGGCTGCTTTATTATGCAGTGTCTGGCAGTTTCTTGAGTGCTCCTGAGCCATCCTCTGCTGTGCCTCGCTATGTCCGTGCATAGCCTCAAGCTCTTTTTGTGTCGTATCATCCGCAAAGCGTGCGTTATTTTTCACGGCCCTCTGCACTATATTCGGATTGCTCTGCTGTGGTCTCTGCTGTGGCTGTACTCTCTGCTGCATCTGTGATCTCTGAGGCTGCTGTGCTCTCTGCTGCATCTGTGGCTGTGGTTTCTGCTGATATGTCTGGTTCAATGCATTCATACCCGACTGAACTGTATTCTGCATGCTGTTCCATATCTGCTGTATCTGCTTCTGCTGCGGTCTCGGTTTGTTTGGCTGCGTGTTTTTACTGCCTGCGCTCTTTGATTTTTTGTTAATGTAAAAAACAGCTCCTAAGATAATTGCCCAAATTATAACATCCATATTCTGCTCCTTTATCAATCTGCATTTTCTATGTCAATCCCTGAATATCCTGCACATATCGCGCAGTATGTACTCTGCTGTCTGTTCCGGCTCCCATTGCTTTGTAACACCCACAAGCAGCGGATTAAGCTCCGACAGTATCCTTGCCGTGCGCCGGTCTGTCGTGCCCTCATACTTATCGTTTATGGCCTCAGCCTGCTTCACACATGCCTCAAGCTGCTTTAATATATCCTTCCAGAACTCATCGTAATATATCTCATGCACTCTCTTAGTCTTTTGTGTGAAATTTAGCTCTGCAAGCTCTTTGTTGCTGTGCCCCAGATAGAAATATGACAGAGCAAACAAATCAGGCTTTTTCCTTTCAAGCCCCTCATTTGTCAGGTGTATCAGATTCTCTATCTCACTCTGTAAAATGATACCGTTGTCAAAGGATGACAGATATCTCTCCCCCTGCTTTACAACAGAGTCCAGAGTCGTGTGAAAATCCGTGTCCACCTTGCTGATTAAAAATTCATCGTCAAAAATGCCGCTTTTCGCTTTGCAAGCCTTTATCAGCTCTCCAAAGAGCTTCCGGTCAGCCCCTGTGAGCTCACGATACCCAATAACTTGCTGCTCAAGCTCCTTTAAATCTGAAAGCAGGCTGCTTAAACCTGTCTTCACGCCATAATAGCGCTTTGCAACACCGGAGGAATTCTTTTTTGTTTTGACATACAGCTTAAGCCAGCTGTTGACCACTGTCATGTCGGCACCTGCCGTATCCATCGCTGTCTTAAATTTCTTTTCCGTATCACTTAGTCCTAAAATCATCACACACCCTCAAACATCATTCTAAAACTATATAATAACAATTCTACACCATTATCATATTTTTTTAAAGAGCCTTTTTCTCTCTGAAAAGCCCACTTTAATCGAGTAGGAGGCGGTGACTAACCGCCGTCCTCTCACAGCACCGTACGTACCGTTCGGTATACGGCGCTTTCAATAGTTGACGTGCACAGACTGATAGGCTGTGGCTAAATCATAAAAGCCACTGTTTATCAGTCTTTCTTTATTCAGCGCCCAAATCACAGCTTTGTTATTGCTGATATACCAATACTTTCTGCGACTGTTTGCTATTGTTGACGCATAGTGTTCTGGGATTCCAAGTTTGACTAGATTTTTATATTTCGTTCTAGGTTTCTTCCACTGTTTCCATATACACATGCGTATTCTGTGATAGAGCCATCCGTTGATGTCATCTATGTTGCTCTTCATACTTGCAATTCCGTAGTAGTTAAGCCATCCCCTTGCATACACCTTGATTTTCTCAAGGCTTGGCTTGATTGACTGACATCGCTTACGGGAAGATAACTCCTTCAATCTGGACTTAAACTTCTTCCATGACTTCGAATGAACTCGGACATAAGTGCCTTTCCCGTTCCTTCCCAATGCAAAGCCAAGGAATTTAAAATTTCGGATTGCAAACACGCTGACAGTACGGCTCTTTTCTCGGTTGACTGTAAGTTTCAGCCTCTCCTCAAGATATTTTGTACTGCTTTCCAAGAGTCTCTCTGATGCTCGCTTGCTCTTTGCAAGAAGCACGATGTCATCTGCATATCTTATGCATGGAACACCTCTTTTCAGGAATTCCTGGTCGAACTCATTGAGGTAGACATTTGCCAGCAATGGTGATAGATTTCCACCTTGTGGTGAGCCTTCCTCTGTGTCAATGACCACTCCGTTTTCCATTACACCGCTTTTCAGATAGCGCTTTATCAACTGTACTACACGTTCATCTTTTACATTCTTTCGGAGAAGATTGATGAGAATTTCGTGATTAAGAGTATCGAAGTACTTTGACAAGTCAAGGACTACAGCAAATGTATAGCCTTGTTCTGCATACTCCTTAACCTTAAGTATTGCATCTTTTGCACTTCTGTTCGGACGATAGCCATAGCTACCATCTGCAAACAGCGGTTCATAGATTGGCACTAACTGTTGGGTTATTGCCTGTTGAAGTGTACGGTCTATCACTGTTGGTATGCCAAGCTTTCGCACACCACCATCTGGTTTGGGAATCTCAACTCGTCTTACTGGAGACGGAGTATACTTTCCACGATAAATGCGGTCAGTTATCTCTTGTTGATGTTCCTTTAGATATGGAAGAGCCTCTTCAATGGTCATGCCATCAATTCCCGGCGCTCCCTTGTTTGCCTTAACTCTCTTATACGCTCTGTTAAAGTTGTCTTTATACAGTATCGCTTCCAAAAGTCTCGGCTGTGCACTGTCTCTTTCTTTCCATATCCGATTGAATGACCTAGACGCTTTCACATACCCTTCATGTTCCGCATTATCTCTTTGCGAACAGCCATTGTTTTCAATGTTTTCTGCCATAGACGGTCATTCCTCCTTTCTCGGTCATACTCAAGACTCCTACTGATTCGGTCCTTCACCTCTCGGCTACTATGACCTCTGCTGACTTCTGTGCGTTCAGCATTGCTTTATGCAATGGTTACCTCTTTCAAGGCGTACCGCACAGACCTCCCTAGGTACCACACGTTTCTTCCTCTCCATCCATCTGCCTCATTTATCATGCATGATTCCGTGTAGCTATTGGGCTTCAATTTGATATGCAACCTTACCCTCATGCATAACCTTATATGAGATTTCTGTCCGTCAGACCAGAGATTCGCCCATGAGTTAGTATGTTCCTCACATCCAGCTTCCTTCAGATTCCATCTCACGATGGACACCCTTGCCTTCGGCTATATCCTTCCCACTACCGGGCGGATTCGGGACTTTAACCCGTTAGAAACGTGCGCCGCTAGGCGCACAACGCAAAAAAGGAAGCCATACAATAACTGTATGACTTCCTGTATACACTGCATGTTATTCGCATCGTCGTGCGAATGGCACGAATGGCTTTGTTATGATAGCAAAATCAGATTAACGACCGAACTGCATATCGTTGTTACCTGATTTTGTTGTGAACATCTCAAGCATGTTGATTGGATCGTTGTAATCCATAAGCCATCCCTCACGGGCGAAATCAAACTGTCCGTCCTTACGGCTGTTAAGGAATACGTTCCACTCCTGCTGCTCAACCTTTAAGTTGATACCTACCTTTGAAAGATCAGCCTGAATAGCCTCACCAATCTTTACATTTGACTCTGAGTTGTTTACAAGGTATGTGAACTCGACAGTCTGGTTTACCTGGCCTGTGCTCTCATCTAATAATCCGATAGAAGCAAGAAGCTCTTTAGCCTCCTCAAAGTTCTTATCGTAATCTGTGCCGTAGTAGTCCTTGTTCTTGAACTCGCCACCGTTACCATCTGTAACGCCCTCTGGGATAAATGTTGTGGCAATCTTCTGTCCGCCCTGGGCGATTGTATCGATAATGTACTGACGATCGATAAGAAGACAGATTGCTTTTCTGAATACCTTAGCCTGGTCAGCATCTAATCCAAGTTCTGAGTAGAGCTTAGAGTTAATGTTGAAGCCTACGTAGTATGTTCCAAGGTTGTCAACTGTGTAGAACTCGCTTGTCTTCTTAGCTGCCTCAATCTCTGCTGTAGGAATTGAATCAATAAAATCAAGGTCACCGTTCTGGTAAGCTGTGTAAGCTGAAACATCATCAGATGTAAGCATTACGTTCATCTCATCAACTGTTACATTGTCAGCATCCCAGTAGTTAGGATTCTTAACATATGTCATGCTTGAATCATGTTTCCACTCCTTGAGTGTGAATGCACCGTTTGTAACGAACTTGTCGCTTGCATCGTTTGCCCAGTCATCATTTCCCTCTACTGACTTCTGGTTTACAGGGAAGAAGAATGGGAATGCACATAAGTCAAGGAAGTATGGTGTAACTGCTTTAAGCTTGACTGTAAGAGTCTTTCCATCATCAGAAGCTACTACATCATCAGCAGCAAGACCCTTTGTATCATCATATCCTGCGAATACTGCGCAAAGGTAGCTGTAATCTGCAGCTGTCTTAGGATCTGCAGCTCTCCTCCAAGACCACTCGAAATCCTTTGCAGTAAGCTCATCACCATTTGACCACTTAAGACCGTCACGCATTGTGAATGTGTATGTGAGGCCATCCTCAGAAACCTCATAGCTCTCTGCACATGCAGGCTCAAGCTTGCCCTCAGCGTTGTAACGCATAAGACCCTCAAAGCTGTTTACTGCAAGACATCCGCCGTCAACAGTACTGTTTAATGCAGGATCGATATGATCTGGCTCTGATGCCATGAAGATGTTTAACTTTCCGGCATTCTTTGTGTTCTTTGCATTGTAGAAGTATTTCATACCCTCTACTGTTGAGTATACGTCTGTGACATAATCCTTGAGCATATACTGGTCATTGTAGTAGTAAAGTGGAATAACACACCATGTATCCATAAGCATATCCTCTGCCTGGTGCATCATCTCTGCACGCTTTGCAAGATCTGCTTCTGTACGGATAGATTCTACTAACTCATCATAGCTTGTCCAGTCTACGGCTGTTGATACAGCAGTATCAGAAGTGTCGTTAGTAGTTGTTTTGTTGTTGCTCTTGCTTCCACAAGCAGTCATGCCAAGTGCCATAGCTGCAACAAGAGTAAGTGCTACTAATCTCTTTTTCATCTTTCTTCCTCCTATTAATTAATATGAAAAATAAATTTATGTTAGAACCGGCACATGTGGCTTAAGCTATATGCCGGTAAAAACCTTATATTAGCGGTTGAAGCATGCAACCATATGTCCGTTTCCTCTGTCTGTAAGCTCCGGACGTGCTGCTGCACACTGTTCTGTCGCATATTTACAACGTGAACGGAACGGACAGCCGCTAGGCATGCGAAGAGGTGAAGGAACATCTCCCTCAAGCACGATTCGCTTGCTGTGTCTGGCAGTCTCAGGATCCGGGATCGGAACCGCTGAAAGCAGCGACTGTGTGTACGGATGGATTGGATTGTCCATCAGCTCATCAGCATCTGCAAGCTCCATCATATGACCTAAGTACATAACAGCTATTCTATCAGAGATATGCTGCACTACAAGCAGATCATGCGCTATAAACAGGTATGATAGCCCTCTCTCCTTCTGCAGATCCTCAAACATGTTAACTACCTGGGCCTGAATTGAAACATCAAGTGCCGATACCGGCTCATCACATACGATAAACTTCGGATCTACTGCAAGCGCTCTTGCTATTCCGATACGCTGTCTCTGTCCACCCGAAAACTCATGTGCATAACGTGTGGCATGGTCTGCATTTAGTCCGACTGTCTCCATGAGATCCATAATCATCTCATGGCGCTCTTTCTTGCTACTGTAAAGCTTGTGCACATCGAGAGGCTCTCCGATGATATCCTCAACCGTCATACGAGGGTTGAGTGATGAATACGGATCCTGGAATACCATCTGCATCTGCTTACGGTAAGGATGCATATTCACATCTATCTTCTTCTCACTGTCAAACAATACATTGCCGTCGAACTCAATGCGTCCTGCTGTAGGCTGGTACAGACGTAAAAGAGTACGTCCTACGGTTGTCTTTCCACAGCCTGACTCGCCAACAAGTCCAAGCGTCTCACCCGGCTTTATGGCAAATGACACATCATCGACTGCCTTTAATTCCATCTTTTTAAATCCGTCATGAACAGGGAAATACTGCTTCAAATGGTCTACCTTGAGCAGGTACTCGTTGTTATTTGTTTCATTACTCATTTGATTTTCCCTCCTCCATCATATTCTTAATATTCATCCAGCATGATGCGAGATGATCCTCTCCAACCCAGATTTCCTCCGGCTTTTCGGTGAGACAAATCTTCATAGCGGCATCACAGCGAGGGCAGAATGCACAGCCCTCTGGCATGTTGAGCATATTGATTGGTGTGCCTCCGATAGGAACAAGCCTGGTTTTTGAATTTGTCTTTGTAGGGATTGAACGAAGCAGTCCCTTTGTGTACTCATGCGCCGGGCTGTAGAATATGGCATCTGCTGTTCCTCTCTCACACACACGGCCGCCGTACATAACTATGATTTCATCACACATTGAAGCAATGACACCCAGATCATGTGTAACCATGATGATTGCCATACCAAGCTTTTCCTGCAGTGACTGCATAAGCTCAAGAATCTGTGCCTGGATAGTCACATCAAGAGCTGTTGTCGGCTCATCTGCGATAAGGATATCCGGCTCACAGGCTAATGCCATAGCTATCATGACACGCTGTCTCATACCACCAGAAAGCTCATGAGGGTACTGATTTACACGCTTCTCAGGCTCATTTACTCCTACAAGTGTGAGCATCTCTATAGCGCGCTCCTTTGCTTCCTTCTTTGTACGGTCTGTGTGAAGAAGCACTGCCTCCTCAAGCTGGTAGCCTACCGTAAATACCGGATTAAGCGATGTCATAGGATCCTGGAAAATGATTGAACAGCATTTTCCTCTGAAATCTGCCATTTTCTTTTTGTTCAATTTGGTGATATCCTCACCCTTATATTTTACTGAGCCGCCTGTGATGGCACCATTCTCAGCAAGAATCTGCATGATTGAATATGCTGTAACTGACTTTCCTGAGCCTGACTCTCCTACGATTCCAAGAGTCTTTCCCGGCTCAAGCTTAAAGCTGACACCGTTTACAGCTGATACGTCTCCGTTATCGGTCTTGAAGGTAGTGTGCAGATCAGATACTTCAAGAACAAACTTATTATCTTCCATCTTACTCACTCCTTACTATTTCGATAATTTAGGGTCAAATGCATCTCTTAAGCCGTCACCGATAAGATTCAATGTAAGAACAATGATACAAATCGTAAGCGCCGGAAAAATAAGACGCAATGGGTAGCTTTGGAGTCCGCCACGCGCTGTATTTGCCAACGAACCAAGTGAAGGCATAGGAGCCGAAACACCAAGTCCGATAAATGACAGATAACTCTCAGTAAAGATAGCTGATGGTATCTGAAGCGCTGTAGTAATGATGATTACTGACAGACAGTTCGGTAAAATGTGTTTTCTGATAGTGCGGGCTGATGATGTTCCGATACACTTTGCTGCGAGAATGTACTCATTCTGCTTGATGGTAAGAATCTGACCTCTTATAAGTCTTGCCATTCCTACCCAGTAAAGCAATCCAAACACTATGAAAAGTGCAATCATGTTGACACCGAGCTTTGAAAGCACTGTACCCTTTATTACAGGTGTTAGCACCTCATTTAATACAACTGCGAGTAAAATGATGAGCAGCATATCAGGCAATGAATAAATGATATCTACTATTCTCATCATAACCATATCTACCTTGCCACCGCAGAAGCCTGATACGGAACCGTAAATGATACCGATTATAAGCACAAGCAGTGATGCAAACACACCGACTCCCAGCGATACACGAGCTCCGTAAACAACACGGATAAAATAGTCTCTTCCGAGCTCATCTGTGCCAAAAATGTGCGGGAACAGCTTCTCACCTGCATCAATCTGTGCCTGCTCAGCATCGCTGTACTGGAAAGGTCCTAAGTTCTGTGCACCCTTAACGATATCTGCATAGCCGTAAGGCACAATCTTTGGTGCCAGAAGAATAACCAAAATAAGTAAAACCAAAACTATAATAGAACCCATAGCCAGTGGATTTTTGCGGAGTCTCTTAAGACCATCCTTCAAGAAGGTAGTTGACTCACCCATAACCTCCTGCTGGCGTTTCTCTTCATCTGATGCCTTGGCAAAATCCTTCATATCGAACTTGCTAAGGTCAATCTGTGTGGAGAAAGGAGCTCTCTTCATATTATCTTTCATCTTTATCTCTCCTTAATCAAGCTTAATACGTGGATCAATCACTTTGTATACAATATCTGTAATGAGGTTCGCGCCCACCATGATGACAGCAAGGAAAAGCGTTGTGGCCATAATCATTGTGTAATCACGGTTTGTGATACAGCTTACGAACTTGGAACCGAGTCCTCCGATATTGAAAATACTCTCAATAACCATTGAACCTGTGAGGATACCACCAATCATAGGTCCCACATATGTGATGACCGGAATGAGCGCATTACGAAGCGCATGTACAAATATAATCTTGTACTGATGTACACCCTTGGCCTTTGCCGTACGGATGTAATCCTGTCCGAGTGCATCAAGCATTGAAGTCTTTGTAAGTCTTGTAATATATGCCATCGGTGAAAGTGACAGTGACAGCACCGGAAGTAATATCATGTTGCTTCCTGAGCTGAAAGCCTGCACCACACCAAGCTTTATACAGAAGAAATAAAGTAATAACGTAGCGATGACAAATGACGGCATCGACGTAATCAGTGTGACGAAGAATACTATAACTCGATCCGGCCACCTGTTTCGCATCAGCGCTGCTATCGAACCGAGCACCACTCCGAATACTATCGCTGTAAGCGCCGCTAAAAGTCCAAGCTTCGCTGAAATCGGGAAGCTCTCCCCGATGATATCTGAGATCGGACGGTCTGTCTTAAGACTAACACCGAAATCTCCGTGCAGCACGCCTGCCATGTAGTTCTTGTACTGGACTATAAGTGGCTGATCAAGTCCGTAGCGTGCCTCAAGCTCTTTCATTACCGCCGGACTCTTTGCCTTCTCCGAATTGAATGGACCACCCGGAATTGCATTCATGGCAAAGAATGTAATAAGACTGATAATGAAGATTGTAAAAATCGCGAGAATAACTCTCTTTACAATGTACTTACCCATATTTTTCTCTCCCTCTTGGATTTGTATCGATAATGCATTATTTTTATTTTTTAAAGCATTATCACTGCACCACGTCAAAGTATTTTGTCTAATACGCAAAAAAGTGCGAATGACGTCATTGTCATTACACACTCCCTAATCTTGCTGTCTGATACAACTGTCGTTCTGACGCGAACAATTCTTCTTTATTATACACAGAAATCATACTTTGTCAATTGGATATATTTTCCTATATTATTTTTATTTTTGCATAAAAATTAGTCATTTTTTTATAATACTCATTAATAAGGGTAATTTATGTAGCTTATAAGCATTATTTATACATTTTTATTCATTTTTATTTTCGCATTAAAATATTAATTTTCAGGGCATGATTACTTTGAATTGTTAAGTACCGGCGTTATTCTGGCATTAAACGGATATTTGGTGTATAATTACATATCATTATATATCAAGGAGCCACCTATGCTTACATACGACGATGCACTCAATCTCAACTACTATAAAAAAACAACCTTTACCGGCTGGATGAACGGCATGCGTTTTCTCATAAAGCGTGAGGAGCCTATCATTAAGGAAGCCACCGAAGATACACCCGAGGAAAAGGGTGAGCCAATATTTCATGCATGGATATGGCCGGGGCCGTATATTTTTGACCTGACCGACGACAGCAAAAAGACTGACAATACCTTTCCATTTACAGATGACGGAAAAAAACAGTGTGTAGACTGGATTAATGAAGTCATCAGTGCACACTCAAACGATTATCCGAAAAATAAAACAGATGGAGAAAACCTCTAAAAAACTCTTGACTTCTCACCAAAAATATTGTAGTATACGTTTTGTGCAAAACACAAGGGCTTGTAGCTCAGCCGGTTAGAGCGCACGCCTGATAAGCGTGAGGTCGGAAGTTCGAGTCTTCTCAAGCCCATCCTTGTAATAAGCGTATTATGAAAGCCACGGATTGCTCCGTGGCTTTTGTTTTATTTGTATCTACACCTGCACAATGCGTCCGCGTCTGCCTATTCCTTTAAAAAATCCCGCATTTATTCCATCATACTTTTTGGCACTGCACTCAGAAACCATGAGCTGCTGCTTATATTTGTAATCATCCCACTCGAGAATTGCTGTGACGTAGGGCTGTTCCTCCATTACACGCACAGTCGTATTTTTCTTTGAAAACACAGGGTATTTTCCGGTGTATCCCTTTTGAAGCAGCTCCTTTTCAAGCGCTTTACGCTTTTCTTTTATGCGTTCATTTATCTGATTTCCGTAATTTCTCTCCGGATAATCCTTTGATGCCTTTATCACAAGCTTATAAATATACTGATAAAGCGGTACTCTTTTTGCATCGGCTAAATGTCTGCTCAAAAGTTTTTCCGTTTTCTCACATGGATTTGCCCTGTAGCGTGCAATGAGCTTAAGATAATCAGTGTCCGAAACCTCCCTGCAAAGCTCCTCCATAATGTCTATTCCCTCTACACGCGCCGGAAAATGATACTCCATCAAATCGCCAGGTACCGGTGTCCATCTGCGAAACGGCGCAAAGTAAATAAGGCTCTGGATAAAGCATTCCGTCTCGTTGCAGTATTCCTTTCCCATGTACATATACTTATCAGCGATTGTTCCTACCATATATACAAGCATGCGCCACTGCTCCTGTCCCTTTACCCAGAAATGCCCTATTTCATGGTATTTAAAGCATGCCTCATGCACATGCAAATTATCAAACCAGAGTGTGACCACATTGTCCTGCTGGTGCAGAATGAGTCCGTAGCCTTTTTCACTTCCTAAAACCAACGATGCCGAAATAATTTCTCCCTCGCTATGATAATCGCCCTTTAACACTGCATTTTCCACAGTAAGATAGCATTCCACCGCGTCATTCATGATATATGGGATTATATATTTGTCATCACTTCTGCATATATCAAATGAACCGTAATCAAAGAGCTCTGCGAGCATGTAAAATGCGCGTGGCATATCCTCTTTTAAGCCAGGAAGTGCTTTTACTAAATCCTTGTAAGCCTGCATTGTGGTATCCTTTCGTATAGGAAAAATGATAAAAAAATAAGAATTTCAGAAGTAATAAAAACCTCTGAAACCCTTGTAAACAGTACGGGCAACAGGACTTGAACCTGCACGGTCTCCCACTAGAACCT
>OHVN01000073.1_pt1 | contig 54104 bp, 48 predicted proteins | sample 1579481 | NCBI WGS metagenome assembly OHVN01 (sample SAMEA3882532, study PRJEB24775) | human gut metagenome | biome: human-associated habitat; feature: intestine environment; material: feces | place: Netherlands | collected 2009/2010 | reverse complement strand
CCTACAGACGGCCGGAACAGGACGACGGAAACCCATACAAGGGTTTCCCGAACCTGTTCCGGCCGTTTTTTCCTCCCTTCGCGCTCCTCATATCCCTGCGGCCCCCATGCCTCCCGTCCAACGACGTTCGGAAACGAAAAAGAAACGTCCCCCACGCACCGCACGCCCTCACAATCACCCCCGTAACGGTATCGGACGAGGTGCATGTGGAAAGAACGGCACAGGGAACGAGAATCCCCGATGCAAGGAGGGAACACGATGGGCGTAATCATCATCATCGCCGTCTTCTGGCTCCTCGGCCTGCTGATGGCATGGAGCATGTGCGTCGTCGCGGCACGCGCCGACCGGCGTATGGAAGAAATCCGCCATACCCACACGGACACGGATATCAGCCGGCCCGCCGACACCGGCCACGTGGACTAGCGGGGACGCCTCCCCGGCCGACAAGGACCGTCGCAACCCCCGCTCCCAAAACCCAAGAAAGGATATCCAATGGAGAACACGAACCTGAAACGTCTCGCCGCGATGTGCGCGGCGGCCGCGAGCCTGTCCGCACTCGGACTGGCCGGCACGGCCATGGCAGTGGAAACACCCACCACCGCCGACACCGCCACCGCATCCATCACATTGAACGCCGCCCAGGGCAACACTTTGGCCGGCCACACGTTCGACTTCTACCGCCTGGGCTCCTACGGCGACATCACCGCGAACGGCGACAAGGACGTGAAGTCCCTGACCGTGAACAAGCTCGACGACGCGTCCGACAAGTGGATCGCCGCCGCCAACACCAAGGCCGGCATCACCGACCTGCAGGGCTTCGACGCGGCCGGCGACCTGGCCCACGTCGGCAAGGACGGCGAGCCGACCGGCACCGTGCAGGGACAGCTGCGCGAGGCCGCCAAACAGCTCGCCGCATCCGCGTCCGCCAGCAAGATCGCGGCCGTGAAGACCGTGCCTGGCACGGGAGACACCATGACCGTGTCCGACCTGCCGAACGGCCTGTACCTGATTGTCGACTCCGACGGCGTGCCCATGATCGTCGGCACTCCGGTCCAGGGCACCAAGACCCTGAACGGCGTGACCCTCGGCACCCTGACCGTGAAGTCCAAGACCACCACGATCGACAAGAAGGTGTCCCGCGACCGTCTGAACAAGGGCTCGTTCATCGACTCGAAGGCGGGCGACACGGAGGATTCCGCCTCGTTCACCGTGGGCGAGACCGTGGACTTCAAGTACGTGTTCACCCTGCCGAACATGCAGGCCGCCACCCAGACCGTCGTCAAGGACACCATGTCCGGCCTGACACTCGCCGGCGACCCCGCGTTCGCCATCGACGGCAAGGCCGTCAGCCCGACCGTCGCCAAGGGCGAGAACGGCGACGGGTTCACCGCCACGTTCGACCAGGCGTTCATCAAGGCCAACAGCGCCAAGCAGGTGACCGTCACCTACAAGGCGGTCGTGGCCAACGCGAAGCGCGCCGCCCAGGCGTCCAACACCGCAGCCATCTCGACCACGTTCTACGATGGCACGGCCGCCTCCAAGACCACCGTCGATTCGAACGACACCGCCACCGTGAGCGCCTACGACGTGAACATCAGGAAGACCAATTTCAAGGGCGACCAGGCGTTGCAGGGCGCCGGCTTCAAGATCCAGAACAAGGACGCCGGCAAGTGGATGAAGCAGGATCCCAAGACCGGCGCCTGGACCTACGTCGACACGCAGGCCGGGGGCTCCCAGTTCACCACCGGCGAGAACGGTCAGCTGAACATCGCGGGCCTCGGCGCGGGCAACTACCACGTCGTCGAGTCCAAGGTCCCGGACAACATGACCAGCCTCGTGACCGTCGCGTTCGACATGACCATCACCGACGGCGGCAAGGTGTCCACCAGCGCCGACACGAACAAGCTCATCTCCGGCCAGCCCACCGGCGACAACAAGTGGACCATCACCGTGAGGAACATCGACGCCCTGACCGAACTGCCGCAGACCGGCGGCCTGCTCGGCAACACCATGATCGGCGTGGTCGTCATCGCCATGGCCGGTGGCGTCGCCTACCTCACCGTCCAGTCCAAGCGCCGCCGCGAGGCCCACACCCTCTGACGGGAAGGCATTGACTCATGACGCGGGAAGACGACTACTGGACCATCGTGTCGCGCCGAGGCGCGCCGCCGCCGGCTCGAACACCGGGACAGGATAGTCTCCCGCGTCTACACGCTGCTCGCCGTGTTGCTCCTCCTCGGCGGACTCGCCATCATCTGCACTCCCCCATTGAACCAATGGGTGACGGACGGCAGGCTCACGGCCACCGCCCAGGCCGCCCAGGTATCGGCCGCCACGGCCACGGACACGGACACACGGCTCGAAGCCGCCGACGAGTACAACCGCCGGCTCGCCGCCCAACAGGTGCAGATCGGCGAGATCATCCGTGCGGACGGCACACGCGACGCGGACTTCAAGGACGACACGGAATACCAGAGCCTGCTGCGGTTGGACGCCACAGGCACCATGGGCGTGCTGTCCATCCCCGCGATCGGCGTGGAGCTGCCCATCCGGCACGGCACCGGCGCGGACGTCCTGGACGATGGGCTCGGCCACGTGCACGGCACGTCACTGCCCGTGGGCGGGAAAAATACGCGCACCGTGATCAGCGGGCACACGAACATGGAGGGCAGGACCCTGTTCACTCGGCTCGACGAGCTCAGGAAAGGCCAGACGTTCACGATCGGCGTATACGGCCGGGTGCTGCACTACCGCATCACCGGCATCCAGATCACCAGTCCGAAAGACACGGACGCCCTGCGCATCCAACCGGGCAGGGACCTCGCCACACTCGTGACCTGCACGGACACCGGCAACAGCCGCCGACTGCTCGTCACCGGCGAACGATACACGCCAACCCCAAGCGAAACCCGGGAAACGGACTCGAAAACCATACGGGACGGAGCCCTGGCATGCTGCGGCATCACATTCCTGGCCGGTCTGGCCGTGGCGCGACGCGACACGGAACGCCTCTGCCGGCACACCGATGATGTTTTCCGCCCGAAGGAGCATAGGAGCTGAAATGAAACGTCTCATAAGCCTGCTGGCCGTCCTGGCATGTCTGCTGGCCGCGTTCGCCGCGCCGTTCGCGTCGGCGGACGATACGGCGGCCGATGCCGCGCAACTGCCCGACCACATCGTCAACGGGGACTTCGAATACCAGCATGATTGGTTCAGGGAGCATGCCGCATATGGTTGGACGGCGGTGATCCCCTCCACCGGTCTGAATTGGAACGACCGCACGAAGAGCTACCAGCCCGGTCCGGATGATTGGAATGAAGCGAGATTCGGCTGGCATAGCACGCAGGCCGACGGCACGAACGGCGAACCCGGCGAGCAGAGGGTCGGCGCCGTCGAATTGCAGGGACTCACCCGCGGCAACGCCTTGGCCGAGATCGTCGCCGCCCAGCCCGACACGAGCATCTACCAGGACATCCATGTCACCCCCGGCAACACCTACCACTGGAGCCTGAAGCATCAGAGTTCCTTCGCTAACCATGTCGATCGGATGCAGGTGCTCATCGGCGAGCCCGGAAGGGAAACGCCCCAACAGGCGACGCGCACCAAGACGAACGGCGGGGCCGACGGGACCGGCGACGTGGGAACCGACATCGCCACCGCCAACATCACCGACAAGGATTCGCGCAACTGGGAGACCTACGAAGGGAACTGGACCTGCCCCGAGGGCGTGACCGTCGCCCGGTTCACCTTCAAAAGCGTCGATTCGCTCGCCCCGAATCGAGGCAATCTGGTGGACGACATCGGCTTCAGCCAATCCACGACATTGCGCTACGACCCGAACGGCGGAACCGGCATGATGGCGGACCAGACGGTCGGCGTCGGCGTGAACGCCTATACGGCCACGGATGGCTACACGTTCGCGGGTCATGGCCTCGCCTCGTGGAACACGAGGTCCGACGGCACCGGCGACTCCTACAAACCCGGCGACACGATCGCCATCGACAGGCCGACGACTTTGTACGCGCAATGGACCGACATCACGCGGACGGCGATGCCGGAGACGGGAGGAACATTGACCAATCGGAACCTGACGACGATCCTGGGGGGGGCTTGCCTTCTGGCCCTCATACCAATCCTGTCGGCAAGACGGCGCAGGCGCCGGTAGGACAATCCCGGAAGGCGGTGTGACATGCTGAGACGCATCGCCCGCCTTATCACCGGCCTGCTCGCCACCGGCCTTTTGCTGGCATTGGCGCCATCCGCGTCGGCGGCCGCGACGTACGACATCACCCAGGTCGGGGACGCGGACTGGGTCGGCATCACGGATTCGAACGGGAACGACGCGACCAAGACGCCTTTGGCGTCGAATGGCGCGAACGTGAGGGTGACGTTCGACGTCCATATCGAAGACATGTCCAGACTGGCCGAGGGGGACACCATCACCGTGCCCTTCAACACGGCGGACGGAAGCCATTACGGCCCGTGGGGCCTGTTCACCTCATCGAACCTTCCCCGCGTCCTGCGGAACCGGGACGGCGCGGACATGTTCATCCTGACCGCCCCGAACGGCCACACGCTGACGATGACCCGCACGTCCGCCACAGCCGTCGGCTCGTTCGATGGAAGCGTCACCGTCGCCACGCAACTGTGGCAGTGGAATCCATCGGCGACTTCCTCAACGTGGATGGTTGGCAACAGTCATTCGATCACGTTCTCCAACCGGAAAAGCGTCTCGAATCCATGCACGCGGAACAGCGGCACGCCCAACCCGGAAGTATCCAACTCGTTGATCGGCTTGTATCTGTATATGCGGAATTGCCAGACGATGACCACTCTTGCCAAGAACGGAGACACATCCAGCATCGGAACGGATGATCAGATCACATGGTTCCATGTCTCGGCCGAAACGGGCCGGATGGCGGGAAACGATCTTTGGGCAAACGGCTACTGGGTTCAGACCGCGTACGACGAGAACACGCCAGGTGCCACCTATGACACCCGCGACAATGCGAATTATCTTGCCCAAGACACGAATGCGGATGTGTCCACGTTCGCCAAGACAAGGACGGATCTGAAGCCTGGACATTACGCCATCCGGACGCTTTCCGACGGGTCCCTTGCGGTCGCATGCAATTACGGCTCCCGCTTGCCCGGACGGAAGAACAGCCTGCAGGTCCAGAATAAAGGCAATGGCACCACACTGAAACTGCTGGCGAAGACCGGTCATATCTGGCAGAACGCACAGTTCGGAGTGAAGGTCCATTTCGCCGACGAGTCCATCCCGAACCGCGTCAAGGTCGAGATGCAATCCACCGAATCCGCCTACCGGACGACGACCTTGACCACGAAACCCCTTGACCCCGCCGTCGGCGCTGGCCAGTCCGCCATCCGATACGATCCGAACGGCGGTGACGGCGACGCGTTCAGGAAGGCCGGCGATCCGGGCACGCAGGCCACTACACCGGAGGCGGCGACCTTCCTGCGCAAGGGGTACGCGTTCGCCGGCTGGAACACGAAGGCGGACGGCACGGGCGTGGCCTACCAGGCGGGCGCCGATGTCGCATACCCGGCCGAGGGCGACACCCTGACCCTGTACGCGCGGTGGGAGACGAATTCGTACAAGACGGAGTTCAGGGACTGGCAGGGCCGGACCATCACGTCGGGCACGGCCAGGTACGGGACCACGCCGACCGTGCCCGCGTTGTCCGACACGACGTGGCTGGCCGATCCGGACATGAACTTCGACAACGTGGACGGATGGCGCGACGATTGGTGGCATGGTTCGCCCACATTCACCAAGGACGGCCTGACGGTCAATAGCCGCGACACCAGGGCGAACGGCAAGACCGTCGGTGCGAATGCGGCCATCCATGTCGAGGCGGATGCCGACTATTCGGAGGCGAATGCCACGAATGCCGCCAAGAGCTCGGGAATCGGCTTCAACATCAACAACAGAAACAATTCCTATCAGGGATGGCACGCCTGTCCGAATGGGCGGCAATGCGAAGTGGACGCCGTTCTCACGGCCGGACTCGCCTCTTCCCAGACGATCGAGCCCTGGGTACAGATAGACAATGACCGATTCAACGGCTACGGCACCGCCACCGTCCACCACATGCAATTGACCCAGGTGGACCCGACCACGCACAACGGCATCGCCCGCGACGGCTACGTGTTCACCGGCTGGGACAAGGACCCATCGAAGCCGGTCGAGGGCGACACCGTGTACACGGCCCAATACAGGCCAGCCGTCTACAAAATCCGGTTCGACGCGAACGGCGGCACCGGCGCCATGGCCGAACAAAGCCACACGTACGACCGGAAGCAGGCGTTGACGGCAAATACGTTCGCCCGCGAGGGCTACCGCTTCACCGGCTGGAACACACGCGGGGACGGCAAGGGCAAGGCGTTCACGGACAAACAGACCGTGACGAACCTGCTCACGCACGACGGCGCGACCGGCGTCCTGTACGCGCAATGGGAGCGTCTACCCGAAACCGCCCTGCCTTGGAGTGGAGGAACCATGACCCATAATCTGACAAACATCCACGTCGCGTCCGCCGACGAAGGCCATCCGGTGACGGTCGCGAGCGGCACCCGTGCGTTCGAGGCCTACCACGCCTACGACGGGACCACGGCGGGCGACGCGTTCACCGGCCCCGGCGGCGGATCGCATGTGGCATACACGCCGAAACGGACGGACGGCACGCCCACGGCCGGCGAATACCGGCTCGTCGCCAATGCGGACGGCTCCTATGATTACTGTCTTTCGTCAAATAAATCTGCGTGTCGTCACCAGTTAATCTGAACACCATCGGCGTTCAAAATGGACACCGTCACCGGCGGCCGGGTTGGTTCCGCTCTTTTCGTTTATCTCATCAGGGAGTGGCTGTTGCGGTATGACTCGCCACGGAACCTGACGATCCTTCCGTGGTGCACGATGCGGTCGATGACCGCGGCGGCCATGTCGCCGTCTCCGAACACCTCGCCCCACCGTCCGAACTCCAGGTTCGTGGTGAACACCACGCTCCGCTTCTCGTAGGAATCCGCGACGACCTGGAACAGGAGCCTGGCCCCGTCGATGTCGATCGGCAGGTAGCCCAGCTCGTCGATGACCAGCAGCCTGGCGCGGCCTATCGCGCGCAGTTCCGCGTCGAGCCGGTTCTCGTCCCTCGCCCGCCGCAAACGCATCACCAGCGACGACGCGGTGAAGAACCTCACCGGCATGCCCCTCTCGCACGCCAGCATGCCCGTGGCGATCGCCATGTGCGTCTTGCCGCATCCGACATCGCCGTAGAGCACGAGGTCCTCGGCCCGGTCCACGAAACCGAGGTCCATGAGCTGCTCGCGCCCCCAGTCGGCGGGGAACGACGCCATGCCCCAGTCGTATCCGTCGAAGCCCTTGACGCACGGGAACCCCGCGCTCCTGATCAGCCTGGCGCGCCTGGATTCCATCCGGCTGGCGTTCTCGGCCCTGAACAGGTCGGCCAGCACGCCGAGCTGGCCGGGCGTGGCGTCCGCGACCACGGAACGCAGCACGCTCCTGGTCAACGGCAGGCCGCATGCGAGTCCCATGACCTCGTCCGGGGTGGACTTGCTCACGGTCCGCCCGCCCCTGCGCCCGCCCGCCGCGGCGTCCGTCGACTCACTCATCGCCGTCCTCCCTCATGAACCTGCTGTATGCGTCGAGCCTGGCCCTCGATTCGGGACCGTCGCCCTGCGCGAGCCGTCTGGCCGTCTGGTCGATCGCGGCCCTGTCGGGCCTCCTGCCCGCGGCGACGATCTCGACGACGGCCATGACGGCCGCACGGAAGCCACTCACCACGGCCGCGTGGCGGATGTCGTCGACCAGCAGACCGCGTTCGCGCGGCTCCATCCGGTCAAGCAGCGCGCGCGTCTCCTCCGGGAAGTCGGAGCGTATCGGGCTCTCTCCCCACGAACGCGGCTTGCGCGCGATGATGGCGAGCAGCGAGAGCGGATCCGTCGCCGTATCGGGGCTGCGCCCCCACCTGCGCTCCAACGTGACGATCGGCTCGCCGTCCATGGAACGCAGCTCGACCCGCAGGGCCCGCACGCCGGCCATGAGACGCATGGAATGCCATTTCGGGCCCGCGAGGTAGCGGTTCGAGTCGATCGTGACCGTTCCGGTCCTGTCGGCCTTCACGCCACGCCAGTCGCACGCGTCGAACATGGACGGCGGCAGCGGGAGCATGTGGTCGAGATCCGTCTCGAACAGGTCACGGATCGGCACGCCCTCGCGGTAGTGGTCGCCGCGCGCGAGCCCGTCGCAGCGTTCCAGCCACGCGTCGGTGAGCCGGTCCCACCCCTCCGCGGACGGCGTCGGCACCATCAGGTTGCGGCGCAGGAAACCGACCGCGTTCTCCGTGCTTCCCTTCTCCCAACCGGAATAGGGGTTGCAGAACCTCGTCTCGAAGCCGTAATGCGCGCAGAACAGCGAGAACAGCCTCGTCTGGGTGACGGTCCCGTCGGCCCTGCGGTGGCCGACCCCGGTGGCGTTGTCGAACACCAGCACGCGGGGGACCATGCCGGCATGGGAGAACACCTTGTTCAGACCATGGCACACGCATTCCGCGGTCTCTCCCGGCAGCGCGGCCACGTACCGCATGTTCGAATACGGGAACGAGACCACCAGGAAATGCACGGTCCGTTCCACGCCCGCGACCACGGCCAGGGCCTGGCCGAAATCGACCTGCGCGCTGCCCGGCGCCCATTCCAGCTCACTGAACCCCTCGGCCTCGCCGCGGTGGCGTTGGCGCCAGCGCTTGACCCATCGCTGCACCGACGAATAACTGCCCTCGAAGCCGCATTCCTCCACGAGCCGCTCGTGTACGCGCCGGGCGGTGTGCCGCTGTTTGCGTGGCATGCGCCGGTCGGCCTCGAGCCATTCGTCGGCCTTGCGCGCGTACTCGCCCGCGACCAGGGAACGGCTCGCAGTTCCCCCGGTCGGCGGAACGGGCGAATAATCGCGGGTCGCGTACTTGACCACGGTCGTCCGCGAAACGCCCAGTTCCCTAGCTATCTGCGTATGCGTCAGGCCTTTCGTCTCGAGCTGCCTGATACTCTGTTGAATACGCACCGGTGTCGTCATTCCTTTCCTCCCGAGGACCATGTGTTGGTTGTTAGCACTCGGGAATCTATCAGGAACCGTACGGCACCGGCGCTTTTCTTCCGCCGATGCCATTTCCGTCCGCCGTCCGTGTCCAATATGAACGCTTATGCCGTTCAGATTTGGTGGTGACGCCGTACACGTTTATTTGACCATAAACAGATTACGACCTCGACATCGGCCCGCGCGAGGGCGCGAACGCCAACCGGTTCACGAAACCGGCCGTCGATGCGACCACCGCAGAGCTCATGGAAGCGTCCAACATGCTTTTCCAGGTGGACTACGGCGGAATCAGCATCAATTTCGACTCGTCGACGGAGAAACGCTCCGCGGTCGTGACCTGGACCTCCAGCGAACGCGCGGGAGGCTCGTTCCTGGCGTCCAACACCATCACGACGAACACGGGGCGAAGCCGCGCCCTCATCGCCTATGACGGCAACGAGGCCGGAAGCGGAGGCGTCGCCCCCACGGTCGGCGACCCGGGAACCACGGCAAAGGCGGCCGCGAACGGCTTCACCCGTACCGGCCACACGTTCACAGGCTGGAACACACGCAGGGACGGCACGGGCACCGCCTGCCAGGCGAGCGACGACGTCGCATACCCGGCCGAGGGGCGGACTTTGACCCTGTACGCGCAATGGAGGCCGATAACCTACACTATCCGCTTCGGCGGCAACGGGGCCACGTCCGGCATGATGGCCGACCTGACCGTCGCATACGACGGGAAAAAGACCTTGCCCGCCAACCGGTACGCCAGGCCAGGCAAGGCGTTCGCGGGCTGGAACACCAAGGCCGACGGGAGCGGCGCGATGTATAGGAACAAGGCCGAGGTCACGAATCTGGCGTCCAGCCAAGACGACGTCGTCGTCCTGTACGCGCAATGGGAGGACGCCATGACGGCGATGCCGGAGACGGGAGGAACGGTGGGCGACCGCAGATTCGGAAAAACCATCGGGGGGGGGCTTGTCTTCTGGCCCTCATCCCGGCCCTGCTGGCGCGACGGCGCGTGCGCCGAAACCGGTAGCATCAACCGGAAGGGCGGTGTGACATGCTGAAGCGCATCGCCCGCGGGAGCATTCCCGTACTGGCCGCGCTGTTGGGCCTGCTGGCCGCGCTCGTCGCGCCGCCGGCCCACGCGGCGGACATCGGCGTGCATGATTTTGAGACGGCCTCGGTGCCCGCAGGGTACCGTCAGTTCGCCCTGGGCTCCGATGGTCTCGACTTCGACTCGATCGAATGGGACGACGGGGCATGGATGACATACCGTTTCCAAAGCGCCACATACCGGTATCCGGTGAAACCGGATACCGGCCTCACCATCCCCAACGTGGGCAAATGGACGGACGAGGACGGGACCACGCGCCAGATCGACATGCGACTTTCCGTGAAGGAGGGCGACGTCATCGCTTTCCTGCCCCGCAAAGGCCGCCTGTGGTGGCGGACCGTGCATACAGGGAAAGAGACCGGCTCCATCCCGTATCCGGATGAAGTGAGGAGCATCTGGGGGACATTCACGCCCGCCGACGGACGATACGGCGCGACCATGACCGCATCCTTCACCTACCACGACACGGGGGAATCCGTGCCCGACACGTTCAAAGGCGTCGTCGGATTCAACGACCTCGACGGACGCGACGACCAGCCCGACCTGCTGGTGGAGGGCGTCGAACTGCTGTCCGGCTTCGACGGCGCGTACCGTCTGAAGGACGCCGAACTCGCGGAATACGGCACGAACGGCTTCTCCGGCATCAAACGGGACGCGGGCGACGAGTCCAAGATGAACGAAAGCCCCCAGATCCTCCACCGGCTCACCGCCACCTGGAGCGGGAGCTCCTTCGCATTCCACTACAGCGCCATACCGCCGAAGGCGGAACCATATATCGACCCGTGGGGCACCTTCGGCCCGTCGGTCGACGCGGGCGATCTGCGTTGGACGCTCAACGCGAAGGCCGTGGACAAAGAGACCGGGACCGTGCTGAGGACATGGTCCGGGACGGTTCTGCGCATCGGCGACAAGTGGAGCATCCGGCCACCGGAGATCGGAGGATACCGGTACGCGGGGCTTGCGGCAGGCAGCGACGCTCTTTCCGGCACCGAGACCTCGACGGGGTTGAGGAACCGTCTTGTCGTCCTCGAATACGTGTCGAACCCGACCACCATGCCCGACACGGGAGGCCACGCCAGCCACCTGCCATTGGCCATCGGAGGTCTCGCCATGGTAGCGGCGATGGCCTTGTCCGTGCTCGCCCACCGGCGGCGCCATAATCACTTCAATCCCCCTGTCTGATATCGAACGCACGTCATGTGGATTGTGCGGAACCGTACGGTCGCATGGCCGGCCGATTCCGGGACATGTCCTAACTAGGGAGGAATCCATATGGCTGCAACCCTTTGCATCCTGGTCCTGATGGTCGTCGCCGCCTCATGCCTGTATGAGGCGTTCGTGTACATGGCCGTCAAACAGAAAAGCACCTTCGTTGGCCGCAAGACCAAGGAAAAGGTTCTTGCCATGAGCCGTAAGACCCGTCAAGGCAAGGCCGTCCTGTTCATCGTGCTCGCCGTCGTCTGCTTCGTGCTGATGGTCGTGGCGGGCATGCTGATGGCCCATGCCGGATACAACGTGTGACGTCGGACCGGCTCACATCCATGATGGGTGGGATGGTTCCGTATCCACGGGATTCCTCCCGCCCATCTTCCGTCTTTTCAAAAGAGGTGGGAATGTCCGTCGACGATGAAGACGAATACGACGGTTCGGAAGCAGATGGCATGGAACCGGACGGCGATGGGGCCGATCCGTTCGTGCCGATGTTGGAGGACGATGGGCACAGGCTCGGCCGTCCCGCGCGGCGTGGCGTCGGCGTGGTGGGTTTCGTTCCCGCGCCGACCAGACTGTCCATTCCCGAACTCGACTGGCTCATGCGCGTGCGTGACGGCGCCGGCCGGTCGGTGCGTGTGCCGGAACACCGGTATTCGCGTTCCGACCGCGGCGCGGTCGAATCGGCTCGCGGACGCCTGTATTCGATGGTGTCGAAGCAGGTCAGCCAGACGAAGAGCCTGTACAAGGCGCGGCAGCGTGACGAGGAAGGCATGCTCCCGTTGGGTTCCGCGAGCCCGTTGGACATGATCACCCGCGATTTCAACGAACGTCCCCTGATCCCATGGCATCAGACCAGCACGGGACGGGCGGGAGTGCTCACCACTTTCGTGGCCGGTTCCGGCGCGCAGCTGATCCCGGGTCCGCCGATCGGCATCGACGCGCTTTCCCGCGAACTGTTCCAATTCGACTGCTGGGGTACGTACGACGCGCACATGACCACCAGTCCCGACCTGTTCTTCAGCGGCCTGCGCGGCCAGGGCAAAAGCTATTGCGCGAAGACGATCGCCGTGCGCGAGATCGGTTTCGGACGCAACATCATCGTCCAATCCGACCGGCAGGGCGAATGGAAGGCCATTGCGCGGGCCATTCCCGGCGGGCAGGTCGTCTCCCCCGGCAAAGGCAACTATCTGAACCCGTTCGCCATGCCCGACATGTCCCACGTCACGTCGGACGAGGATCGTAGGGCGTTGCGCCAGGAGGTCCTGGCCGGCAGGAAAAGCGCCATGATGGCGTTGGCGGAGGCGGTGAGGGAACCGGACCGTCCGTTCCCGTTGGACAAGGACATGCTGTCCCTGATCGACCAGCTGATAGCCAGTTACGATACGGGGCCGATGACGTTGGAGTCGGCCGTGGCCCGCCTGTCCGACTGGGATTGGGTGGATGGCGTGTACAAGAACATCCACGGTTTCGAACATTACCGCGATCTCGCACGCGAGAAGGCCAGCGAGGCGGCACGCGTGTTCTCCCCCATGGTCGATGACGGCACGATGAGCGGCATGTTCGACAAGGAGTCCACGATCACGTTGGATCCGACCGCGCCGATCATCGTGTTCGACACGTCCGGCCCCGTGTTCCAGGATCCCACGTTGAAACGCGTGTACACCGCGGCGGTCAGCTCGTGGATCGACCGGCTGTTGCAGGCACGCGACGGATTGCGCCGCATCATCGTATGCGAGGAGGCGTGGGATCTGCTGTCGAACCCGCAACTGGTCGACTCGTTGCAGACGCGCCAACGGTCCGCGGGCCATTGGGGTTGCGCGACATGGCTGATCGTGCATGGCGTCGCGGACATGACCCAGGTGTTCACGGCCGGCAGTGGCCTGCGCGGCAAGGTCGAACAGCTGATGAATCTGATGGAGACGAAGATCATCTACCGCCAGGGTGGTGAGAACATCCCCCTGCTGAACCGGCTCATCCCCGATCTGAGCGAGGACGAACTCGAACAGATCCCACGCCTGGCCCAAGGTTATGGCATCTGGCGTATCGGACACGAGCATCCACGCATGATACTGCCCATCGCCGGCCCCATGTGGGCGGACGTGTTCGACACGTCGAGCCTGCGAAAAGCGTCGTGAGACAAGCCCTTCCAGGGAAAAACAATCGCGAAGGAGGAATGGTATGGCCCGATATTGGAATGATGGCTCGTATGACCGTGAGGAACTGAACGCGGACAACCGTCGCAAGGTCATGGGCGTGTGGCGGAAATTCGAATCGTCCAAGACGGGCGAATGGCTCGCCCGCCACACGAACCTGCTGGAACGGTTGAGCGACGAGGAAAGCCATCTCGTGGTCCGTGCCGGCGCGATGGTGTGCGTGTTCGCGCTGATCCTCTCCATGATCATGTTCCTGCTCGTCAAGGGCGGCATGCTCGCGTGGACGCTGTTGACACTGCCCGTGTTCGCGGTCGCGTTCATGCTGGTCATGGTTTTGTGGATCTTCTGGGACGCGTACCGTGATTCCGGCGAAAGGGCCGCGGACTGGCTGTCCACGCGTCCCGGCGTGGCCACGTGGCGTCAGCTCGCCGCCGACTATGGACCACGCGCCGTCAACCGTGACGTGCTCCCCTCCGTCCTGCCGCGCATGCTTGAGGATTTCCGGTATCGTAGGCCGGGCGCCATTCGTCCGCGCCCATGGCATGCGGCATGGTATGTGGGCGATTCGTGGAACATGGAGGTGTGGCTGGGCTCCGAACGGCACATCTACGTGTTGGGTCCTACCCGTTCCGGCAAGACCGTCAGCGTCGTCATCCCCAGCGTGGTCGAGGCTCCCGGTTTCGTGCTCGCGACCTCCACGCGAGGCGACATCATCAAAACGACCCGCTACCTGCGCGAATGTGGTGTGAAGGATCGTAAGAACGGGGCCGAATACGGTGGCCGTGGCGCGGGCACCACGCACATCTTCGACCCGGAAGGCGTCGCGGAGAACGATCCGGACACGCGCCACAACATGAACTGGACGCCGTTGCAGGGTTGCGACGATCCGGCCGTGGCGATGCGCCGCGCGCAGACCATGGTCGCGATCGGCGGCATGGGAAGCGGCTCCAACAACCAGGAGTGGGGCGTGAGCGCCACCATGTATGTGCAGGCCATGCTGTACGCGGCGGCGATCGCGGACCGTACCATCAACGACTGCTACCGTTGGAGCCTGTCGCCGGAGGCCGCGCAGGAGGCTGCCGACCTGATCCGCAAGTACACGCCGGAACGCGAGATGGACCGTTGGGCCGCGACGTTGAACGCCCTGCCCCACGTCGATCCCCGTCAGAAAGGCAGCGAATGGTTCGGCGTGAAGAACGCGTTCAGTATCCTCGCCGACCCGAACGTGCGAGCCCGCATGAACCTGAGTCCCTCCGACCCGCGACTGATCGACCCGAAACGCATGGTGCTGCGCGGCGACACCGTGTACGTGCTGTCCAAGCCACGCCGTGACGGCGGCGTCGCCGGCAACGCGGGCATCTTCGTGAGCCTCCTGCTCGACACGTTCCAGGAGGCATGCCAGGACCTCGCGTTCGACAAGGCGTCCGGCTCGCGCGGCAAGATCGAACCTCCCGCCCGATTCGTGTTGGACGAACTGTCGAACATCGAGAAATGGCCCGGCCTGCGCAACGCCATCACCCAGGGCGGCGGCAACGGCTACCAGCTGATCATCGTGGAACAGTCCCGCCAGCAGATGGCCGACGAGAAGGACGGGTACGGCAAGGCCGTGGAGCAGACCGTGTGGGAGAACTGCCATCGGATCATGCTCAAGGGCGTGTCCGACGACGAGACGTTGAAATGGTGGATCAGCCAGATCGGCACGCACCACCATACCCGCCGCGAATCCTCCTGGAATCCGGGCCAGGGGCCGTTGGGCGGATTGACCACTCGCCACGAACGTGAGGAATCCGTCACCCAGCAGGAACTGAGCCTCCTGCCCGTCGGCTACGCGCTCGTGGAACCATTGGGCCAGGCGCCCGCCCTGGTGCACATGATCATGTTCCACGACCGCGACTGGTGGCGCGAGGGATTGGAGGACCTACGTCCCGCCGCGGGCCAGGCATGGCATGAGACGGAAGGAGCGACCGCATGAGCGACGACGCCGTGGACAAGTTCTTCGACGAGATGGTCTCCCCCGCGTCCACGCCGACGGAATCCACCACGCCGGACGAGGCCGACAAGCCCGGGGAACCGGATGCGATCATGGACGACGCCACGGGACGGGACGAGCCGGAGCATGGACCGTCCACCCCGGGTGGCGTGACGGACGGTTTGGAACGGCCGTCGTTCTGGACCGACGACATGGAACGCGACTTCCAGGAGGAAGTCAGGACCATGTTCGACGACATGGTGAACAGGCAGCGTGGAGAACTGTCCGTCAGGGAGCAATGCGAGCACGCGTACGAACAGTTGACCGCCGCCGTGAACGGCAAATACAAGGAGCTGACCGGCAAGGACCTGCCATCCTCCATGGCGCGCAACCTGGACCAGCTTCTCACGCAGATCACCATGGCCCCGCTCAACGAGCCGGAGCATGGTCCCGGCCTGTGGGCCAAACTCCCGCAGAACTCCCTCGCCACCATGGTAGAGGCCCGCCCGTTGGACCTGACCGGCTCCCCCACGCGCATGGACATCGATCTGATGATGCTGCACACCATCCGCATGGGCCGGTTCCTCACCACGCATTACACGGATTGGGCGCGCACCCTGCCATCCTGTTGGATCCGCCACGACGACGTGGTCCAGGAGGTCTACTCGCTCAAATGCTACATGGACATGATCGTCGCGAGCCCGAACGGCGGCCTGTACGCGCCGACATTGCAATCATTGATCCACTCGTCGTTGGAACGCGTCAAGGGATACCTGTCCTCGGCCGACACGTCCAGCGCGGACCACAAGCACCACCTGTCCACGGCGGACGACCGCAAACGCGAACAGGCGCGATGCGACGAGTACAGGCATTGGTTCGAACGCGACGGCGGTTGGGCCGGAGAGCCCGGCTTCGGACCGTCCTGGCGGTTCACGAACGCGTCCGAGGGATTGGACGCGGTATGCGATCTGATGACACCCACCCGCGTCGATGACGAGGATGATCGGGACGACAAGGCATTGTCCGACCAGGTCGACAAGTGGCGCGCCGGATTGGAAGGCCTGCGCGGCAACTATGCCATGGACCACAAGCCGGAGCATCTGGCCGCCGCGAGGAATGACGAGGAACGGATCCGTCGCGCCCTCCTGGACTACACGACCCGTGAACGGTCGAGCCGTGACCGGCTCGACCGTGCTGTCACGGCCGCCGTCAGACTCACGCGCGACCAGGAACGCTCCATGCTCATGACGGACGAAGACCGCCGCGCCCTCGCCGATCTGATCGGCCAGGGACGGAGCATCCTCCGCGAATACGGAAGCAGCCAGTTCGACGACGCCTACCAGCCATGCTCCATCGACATGCAGGACGATCTGACCGAACGGTTGAACCGGCTTGTGGACGGTGATCCAGCCAACGTGTTCGACCATTGCGACCGTATGCTCGACCAGCTCGACGACGTGTTCGAACGTGGAAAGGACGGACGATGAGCAGCGAACAGCCCAGCCTGTTCGACCAGTTGACGCCGTCGGACTCGCTGCGTGACGACCTCGCATGGATCGACTCCCTGCAGGAAGACACGCAGGAGGACGACAAGCCCGCCAGGCAGGAACGCAAGCCACGCAAACGCCGCGGCCGGAAGAACATTCCAACCGAGCACGAGCCTGAACAGCCCACTCCCCCGCCACCGCCGGCCAAACCCGGACACGAGCCCGAACAGCCCATGCTCATCGTGCCCGACATGACCCAAACGGATGAGCCCATCCCACCGGCCGGATTGGAGGCTCCGACCACCGTGATCGAACCGCCCGACCCGGAAACGCCGGATGAGAGTCCAGCCGAAACCACCGTGATCGGACCGGAACCCAAATCCGAAACGACCATCCTTCCGGAAGAGGCGTTGGAGGACGTGGCCGACCCCGACTCGCCCTCCGGCGACTCGAAGGCCATGACCTGGGTCAAACGCGGTCTGATCATCGCGGGCGCCGCCATCATGCTGCTCATCATCCTCGCCCTGGCGGGCTCCCACTCGACAGCCGTCAAGGAGAAAACCGCCTATGAGCGCGTGCAAGCGTCCATGAGCCAACTGGCCGCATGCAACGGCAAAGCGAAAACCACGGTCGGCAATGCAGACAAGGCCGGCGTGGGCGATAAGGACGTGGACACGCTACGTGACCTCGTCGCATCGAACGGCAAACTCATCCGGTCCAAACGCGCCGGCCTGTCCATCAGCGAGTCCGAACGGCTCTCCACCAAGGCCGACAAGGCCACGAAACGAACCCGCACACTGGCCGGCAAGGTCGACCGGCTCGTCAAAGCCAAGCCGTTGACGGACGCGAGGAGGAAATGCCGGGACGCGTTGGACAAGGCCGTGAAAGCGTCGACGGACGCGAAACCATCGGATGATGCGACCCGCGCCGCGAAGACCACATTGGACAAGCTGATCGGCCAGGCCCGCAAGCTCGACGCGAAAACCACCGTCGACACGTGGAACGACATGGCATCCAAGCTCGACAAGGCGCGCGGGAACCTCTCCCAGGCATTGGACGCGAAAGCCAAAGCCGACGAGGAAGCCAAACGGCAGGCCGAAGCGCAGGCGCAAGCCCAACAGCAAGCCCCGCAACAGCAACAGCAGACGATGCCCGCGCCGACGCCGCAGTACCGCCGCTCTTCCGGCTCAGGCTCCACCAGCGTACCGCAAGGCAACGGCGGAGGAACCACGAACAACAACAATGGCGGAACATCCAACGGCAACTCCGGCGGATGGTACGTGCCACCGGAAACCAACGACAACAGTCTGCCGAGCAACGACTCAAGCCTCTGACAAACGGGAAAGGAGCACAACAATGGGAAAGAACAAACATCGTCAGGCGTCCACGCCCGAATCGAAGAAGCAGGCGGCTATCTGGTGCGCGATCGCCATCATCGCCATCACCGTCATGGTCCTGGCCGCCAACCCATGGAAACAGCAGACGTCCACGACGTCCACGCCGCAATCCAGCCAATCCACGCAGACACGATCCCACAAACAGAACAAGAAAAAGAAGACGACGAAACCGTCCGGCACCCTGCAACAGCAGGCACAATCCATGTTCACCGGCGACGCGGAACAGATCGCCGACGACGTGCGCGACCTGTTGAACGCGCCGGAGAACTCGAACGTCGACACGCTCGGCAACCTGCTGTACCGGCACAACCGTCAGGATCTAGCCGAAGCGACGGACCTGTACGACGCGATCGGCCAGCAGAAGGACATCGACACGATCCGCAGCCTCGCACGCGAATGGTATCCGCAAGCCATGCAGGCCGGCATCGAGGCGAGACGAGACGACCTCTCGTCCGGATTGGACAACACCGCGCGCGAGGTCGCCACCATCGAACGGGACGATCTTTCCGGCACGCAAGGCTGCGGCGATCTCAAAGCCGCGTACGAGACCGCGAAACGACTCGTGGACTCCAAGTCGGATGATTACGACGCTTTGACCAAAGCCCAGCAGAATCTGACCACGGCGATGAGCGGCTGCGCGACCAACCTCGGTCCGACGAACCGGGAGAAAGTGTTCGGCCGACCGCAGGGAACCCTCAAGGAAGATAAGGAGTAGAAGAACATGGCCACCACGAACAACCGCTCTTGGAAAGCGCTACTGCCACGGAACGGCGGCATCGGAGTGTGCCCGCAGATCGGCAGGGTGAAGATCCCGCCCGTCTGCCCACGTTCCACGCTCAACCTCACCGGGGGCAGACGCATCAAAACCGTCCGCGCCTGCTGGTTCGAGGGCGACGAGGCGCGTTTCGTCTCCCTCATGCCGTCGACCGGTCGGATCCGCAAGGAATTGGACTCGTTGAAGGGCGGCGAAACGGTCGAATTCATCGGACGTCCCTGCGAATGGCATGACATGTCTGGACAGAACTACTACATCGTCATCGTCACCGACATAGTTATCCTGCCAAAACGGCAAAACGCTTGAATTTTTCAAATAAATATCAGTATGGCGTGTGCCTGTTGTAAAAATATCGCGGAGCACACGCCATAGCATCACGTATTGCCTGGGATGCGGTCTCCGTATGGTAATAGTCTGATATATCTACTCATATTGTTCTATTCACGGCCAAATGCTTGAAACTTAGTTGATGTGCTGTATAGAATGGCTTGGTTTGAACAAAGGATGACCCGAGATAGCTTCCCCCAAAGACAGAGTCATATCTCCGGTAAGCAATGGCTTCGTTCCGGGAACCTCGTCAATTTTGCCAGCTTATTCCCCTCTAACTTCTTCGCCTTTTTCCATACAACTTCCCGATAAAACAGTTATTCTCAAAAAATCTGAGAGTTATTCCCGAAATTACGCGAAATAGTAACCCCCCTCCCATTATTATTGTTTCTAGCAAAAGTTCAAAAGAAAGGCGATGGGATGGACTCAACGATTGATAACGCTGATGTTAATCGGAATCAAACGTTTTTCTTCAATCTTGGCGCTTGGCCTCGCAGCTACAACAATCCACTCGAAGAAGCAAAGAAGCATCTATTAAAATGCAAATGGAAATTGACCGAGGATAGGAACTCATCATGCTGTTTTGAGAAACAGTCGACGCACCTCTATGTCCATTTCCTTGGATTTGCTGTGGCAACAGGACCAGATGTATCAACGGATGAGGTCATTGCCAATTGCGGTACGAAGTGGCTTGGTAACACTTCTCTTCCTGGAAGAGAGGTCAAGAAACAGAAAATTGATGGAAACAATTGGGAAGAAGAAGTTGCCCAAGCAGCGGCGGTCTTGGCATTAGAGCAGCTAAAAGATTGGGCCACTGCTCCCTCTTTTGAGGGTCAAGTTAATAGCGCGGATCGCTTATTCCTTCAACTCCAAAGAATCCATGAACTTTTTCCTCCGAATGACAAAAAAGTCGAGGAAACATATAAGAACGAGCTTGACGAAGCAGTGGAATTGATGGAGAGAATTCGGCGAAATGCTTCGGTGGAATACCACAGCAGCAGATTTATCCTTGCATTAAAAGTGATTGAACCGGCCGCAATTCCAGCGGGCACTTTCTTTACTGGCTTAGGAGCCAATGATGGGCCACTATGGGCATGGGTGTGCGCAGGTATGGCATTTGGTGCCAAATTGATGATGCATTTGGTTCTAAAAATGTCTCATGTAGATGAGACGCCCATTTTGCAATTGCCTCGCAGAACAGTTGAATCTGACAACTAGTTTTAACTTTTCTGTCATCAATGGTGCCAATTACTCAGTGGGTTGGCTAGTCTTACGGAACATTGATTATGAAATGGGTTATGGAACATGTTTTTTCGTCAGTGAATCGAAATTTCTCAGGTTAAAAGAATCCGTTTCATAAACGGACGTTTTCGGGATGTCTATAAAAGTAAGCGTCACGTGGCCATCTCCACGCAACGCTTAAGCGCATGTTTTACCGTGAGTCAAACTTTTTATTGTCTGTACGACCACGGAATGCAAGAGGCCGGTGTCCGAAGACACCGGCCCGACGCTTTGCCAGGGGATGGGAATGAGACCACCCCACCGATCTTGGCCATGTTTGCAGTGCCCCGATCGGTGCTTCCATACTAGTCGATACCATTGCTCATGTCGAGAAAGTCTTTTTTAGATAAAAATCTATATTCCAAGATTAGGTACATCCATTCCATGAATTCCATCAGGATCAACGTCGGGATTCGGTTCCGGAAGATTCGTCGTATCGTGTATCGCTCTAGGAACACGATACGCCTTGCCATCTCTGATTCCGCTAATCATTTTGACGCGCTTCGCGAGTTGCTCCCTGATGGCGTCGAGACGCTCGGGCGCGAACATACGCATGCGCGACAGTTCGTGTGCCACCTCGTCCGGCCAATCCGATAGGACATCTAGGTCGAACCGGCCCCAGTCCTCCACCAGTTTGAGCTGCCGCAGGGCCGATGGCCGACCGGTCGCTTTCCGCTTGTTTCGTTTGTTCTCATGGTTCAAGTCCTGGATTGTCCGGTCCGCCGGCCGTCGCGTCCTGGTCGATGGCCGGGTCCGGCAGCGGAACATTCGATTGGATGCTTGGGAATTCCAGAAGTTCCCGCTTCGGAACGGGAGTCTCTTCCGAATCGACGCCGAGCCGGTAGATTCGTTCGAATCTCTTGCCCAGATAGGTGCCGTCCGTCGTTTCTTCCAAAACGGTGCAGTGCAGTAGGTCCGGGAGGAACACCTCGCTTTCGTTGGGCACATCTCCCCTGCTGCCGACCATTGGCACTCCTTGGGAGGCGCCCTCGATGATGAACAGGATTCCCCCGCCTCCGAGCCAATGCGGGGTGGTGACCGTCGTGGACAAGCCCGGTCCCATGGTCACCTGGTTTCCCACGTTGAAATCCATCAGGGCGAGATAGTCGCTCGTTTCCAGGGTGTCATGGTCCTTGCAGCTTCCCGTGGCGAGCGTGCGCAACAGCCTCAACCGTGGGTCGATCTGCCGTACCTGATGCTGCCGGTATGCCTCCTCGGCGGCGTCCCTGCCCCATGGGGTGGGTGGCAGCATGCCTTTGGGATTGTCTTGTGGAACGAGACGCATGTATGACATCCCATCGGTCACTCCGGCTTGTTTCCTGACGTTTTCCCTGTAATTCGGATCGGTGTCCAGGGATTGTTCGACCAGGTCGAGGATCAGTTCCAGGGAGTTGGTGGAGGTTGCCTTGTCGGCGATGATGTTAACGTCTTCGAACAGCCGTTCCGTGAGACGGTTCAGATCGTATCTGTCGCGCGACATCGACGTTTGTTCGTCTTCGATCTCCGCATGCAGCCGGTTATGCCTGCGCATCTTCATGAAGGACCATGGATGTTCCGGCGTCTCCGACCGCATTTCCTCTTCCAGGTCCTTGATCGTCCGGTCTTGTTCGGCCAGACGGTCGGATAAGTCTTTGATGGTTTCTATCCGTGATCGGATTTCCTCGGCTTCGGCCATTTTGGATGGAAATACCTTTCTGTTTGTTCCATCCGGTTCACGTGCGGGCATGCCGATATCGGAAAAGGACCGGAAGGGATTGGCTCCCTTTCCCGGTCCTTTTTCTCTGGATGCCGCCCGAGCGGACGTCACATGCACAGTCCCGACATGCCTGTGCCACCGTTGCACGGGTCGACGCATGGATCGGGCATCGGAACATCGGTCGTCTCCACTGTCGCGGGGAAAGAGTCCGACCCGGATGGGCCGGATTCCACGGCCGCGCGCGCGACCTGGGGTTCCTGCGACTCGTCGAAGTGGAACGAGGCTTCGGCAAGATCGGCCTGTCCGTCCTCTTCGGCCGGCGTCGGGCCCTTTCCGTGTTTGATTTCCAGGTTCATTTTTGCGATCTGGCCGGTGAGGTCGTCGTACTCCTTCTGGCCTTCCCATGGCTGGTTCAACGCGTTCCACGCGCTTTCCAGGCTGGCTTTCGCATTGCCAAGCTTGACGCCGAGGCTTTGCGCGGTGTTGGTGTTGTTGGAGATGATCCGGTCGAGCTGTCTGATGACGCTGTCGGCGCTGTTGTTGATGTCCGGCACGCTGGTGCCGGCCCAATGCTCATGCTCGCCTTTCAATCCCACGAACGGGCGGAACACGTTAAGGCCGTTGACGGCCATGTTCCGTGAAGCGACCATGACGGTCAGACCGCAGTATTCGCCCACTTCCCGCGTTTCGCCTCGGTCGAGCCCGCGCGCGATGCCGACGAGGTCGTGGATGGCCTGTCTGCGGTCCATGATCGGGCCGTCGCCGAGATCGAGTCCACATACGCCCTGGGTGAGATGCCGGCCGCGGATCTCGACGGCTTCGCGGAATTTCGGCTCGTCGTCCAACGCCTCGCCGTGGAGTCTTTCGAGATGGTCCACGGTCGGCTGCAGTTGCATGTCGATCTTGAACCGGATCGATCTCTGCTGGTCGGCGTGGGCGCGTTTGAGCAGTTTCATCTGGGTGAGCTGGTTCTCAAGCTCCATACGTTTGGCGATGTTCGGGTCTCCTGTGGCGATGGCCTTCATGTCGGCGAGGCTGAGCACCGTGGCGTCCACGTCGGACGCTTCGCGTGATGGCGAGCCGGAGCTCATGATCTGGCTGATGAACCGCGCCTTGCGCTCGACCGTCTGGAACATGTAGCTGTCGAACGTGCCGACGGTGACGTACCGGTAGTCCTGCACGTTGTCGAACATGTTGCCCTGCCTGCGGACACGGCCCTGGCGTTGTTCGAGTTCGGCGGGCTTCCAAGGGCAGTCGAGGTCGTGGATGGCGAAGAGCCTGTCCTGCACGTTCGTGCCGGTGCCCAGGGTGCCGGTCGAACCGATGAGCACGCGCACCTCGCCCTTGCGGACCTTTTCGAACAGGGCCTGTTTCTTCTGTGGATCCTTTTCCTGCGCGGCGAACATGATCTCGTCTTCCGGAATTCCCAGGTCGACGAGCCGTCGTTTCAGATCGGATTGGATGTTCCACTTTCCGGACGCCGTGGTCGACGAGTCGCAGAACACGAGCTGTGTGGCCTTCTCTTCGGCATGCTCCTGCCAGATCTCGTGGATCTTCTCGGCGCAGACCTGCACCTTGCCGCCTTCCATGGGCTGGATGTCCGGATCGGACACGTCGAGCAGTTTCGGATCGAGACTGACCTTCCTGCCGTCGTTCGTGATGTTGAGCATGTTATCGTCCGACGGGTCAACGGCTCCGTCGCGCACCAGTTCGGCCCGTTCCACCAGCGCGTCGACGGCCTGTTTCTGCGCTTCGGTGGCCTCGACCGCGACGGACACCACCTCGCAGTCCGGCACGTCGAGGTCGAGCTGGTCGGCGGTCAGCAGGTCCGCGTAGTCGTGGAACGTGCTCATCAGCTCGGGAAGGTTATGGAATTTCGCGAACCGTTGCTTGATCTGGTATCCGCTGCCTTCCGGCTTGACTTCGACGCTTTCGACGATGCTGCCGTACGTGTTGGCCCAGCTGGTGAACGCCTCCACGCCCTGCGCCTTGAGCAGGTCGGGAGCGAGGTAGCGTTGCATGTTGTACAACTCGGCCATGGAGTTGGATACCGGCGTGCCGGTCGCGAACACGATGTTGCTTCCATGTCCCGCCTCGCGCAGGTACTCGCACTTGTCGAACAGGTCCTCGCATTTCTGCGCGGCCGCGACGTCCACGCCGGGCACGCTAATCGTGGTGGCGATGGCGAGGTTCTTGTATTGGTGGGCTTCGTCGACGAACAGCATGTCCACACCGAGGTCCTCGAAGTCGATCCACTCCTTGCTTTCCCCGCCGCCGCGCAGCGCCTGGAGTTTGCCGTCGACACGCATGCGGTCCTTCTCGGCCTGTTTGACGGTTTTGCCGAGGTTCTTCTCCATTTTGCCAATCTCGTCCTTCAGCTTCTTCGCGGAGAAGTCGTTGCCGTCCGACTTCGCGGTCTCGATGCTTTCGAGCATCTCCGCCTTACGCCGTTCGAAATACTTCTCACGGCGTTCGGGACTGACGTGCATGCGTTGGAACGTGTCCTGCCGGACGATGACCGCGTCCCAGTCGCCGGCGGCGACTTTGGCCCAGAAACGTGCCGCGCCCTTGCCGGTGCCGTCGGCCTCCGTCATGGACAGGATGTTCGCGTCCGGGTAGAGCGTCAGATAGTCCTTCGCCCATTGTTCGGTCAGATGGTTCGGTACGACGATCATCGGCTTGGTGGCCCGGCCGAGTCGTTTCGCCTCGTGGCAGGCGGCCACGCCGGTGAACGTCTTGCCTGCGCCCACGACGTGCGCGACGAGCGTGCCCTCCTCGGATTGCAGGATCCTCGCGACGGCCTTGCGCTGGTGGTCGTACAGGTCGATGTCCGCGCTGATGCCGGGGAATGTGAGATAGGAGCCGTCGTATTCGCGCGGGTGGATGCGGTTGAACCGTTCGTTGTACACGTTCTCCAGCATGCGGGTGCGGTCCGGGTCGGTCCACACCCATTCCGCGAACGCCTGTTCGACGGTGTGGCGCTTCTGGTACAGCAGCGCGGTGGCCTGCGGGTCGCGGATCCTTCTCTTCCCGTTCGGGTCGTTCGGGTCGGGTTTGGTGAGGTTGCTGGTGGTCGCGTTGAGCGCTCCGGACACGACCTCGAACGGGTTGCGTCCCGCTCCGGTGCCCAGACCGTATTTCCGGATGGTTTCCTCGTCGAGTTTCGATCCGAGCGACGCGTTGACCTGCCAGTTGCCGGTCGTCTCGTCATGGCTGACAGTAAGGCTCCGCATGCCGCCGCCGGTGATGTTGGGCTGTTGACCGAGGTTGAACGTGTCGATCATGAAGTCGCGGATCACTCCGGTCGGGATCCACGCCGAGCCGAGCTTCGCGGTGATGTCGTCGTGGGTGAGTCGCGCGGGCAGCGATCGCGCGAGCCGTTCGCGCAGGGATTGCAGGTTCTTCAACCGGTCCATGTCGGCCGGTTCGGCCGGATGGGAATCCATCCATGCATTCCTGCGGCTTCTCCACTGTTCCAGGCCTTCCATGTCGACCATCTCGTCCAATGGTTTGAACGTCTTCTGATCCCATGAATTGTAACGTCCGTACCGTTTCTCGATGGTCGGATGGTCCAGCCGGTCCACGTCCATCGCGTACAGATATTCGCAGGTTTCCGGATGGGCGCGCAGGTCCTTGGCCAAGGCGAGGAAATCGCACTTGGTTTCCTTGTAGTAGCCGTGGTCCTCCACCTCCCACAGGCTTGGATCGGTGATTTTCCTTAACGCGTCGCATGCCGGACCTCGTTTGAAGCTGCCGGCGTTGAGGATCGTGGCGATGACCTTGTCGTCGATGGCCTCGGGATCGGCCGAAACGGCCTTGTACAGCATGCGCATGGCGCTGTTGGACGATCCCTCGTCATCGCTTGACCAGCCGTTGTCGAAAACCACATCGAACAGGTCGTTGCCCGTGGGTTGTCGCGCGTCCCAATTTTCCCCGAGCAGGTCGACTCCGGGTTTGCAGTCATCCAGGAACATGGCCGCGAAGGCCCTCTTCTGGCCGTGTCCGTGCTCTTTGAGCACGTTGGAGAACCAGGGTGCTTCGACCACGGACTTGTTCGCGTGGATCGGGTCGGTGGCGCTCTGCCATGCCCCGGTTTGGATGAGTTCCGTCCGGCATCGTTCGACGGACACGGGTGGCATCGCGTCTCCGAGCCCGTTGTCGGCGAGCCATTCCCGCACGCGCGCCCGTTCGGGCTGGTCGACCATGTTCCGGAGCAGTCCGTCGACGTGGTCGAGTTTGCCTCCCACGTCGCCGGACAGGTATTCATCCGCGGGCAGCGACATGCCGGTGTCCGGATTCATGACGATGAGGTCGCCGAGCCGGTCGGTGGTCTCGATGTCGTCCCGGGTGTCGAGCAGTCGTCCGATGAGGTCGAGGTCCACGTGCCCCACGCGGTCGAGGCTGACGGCCATCGCGTCGACGGGCTCCTGCACGTGTTCGGGCATCGGAGGCACCGGCGTGACGACCCTTTTGGATAGCATGTCTCCTTTGGCTTCGAAGCCGCTGGGGCCGATCTTCTCCAAACTGTAGAGCTGGTTGAGGCTCGGATCGGAGTTGTTCGGGTCGAACACGCGCAGGTTCTCTTTGGAATTGAGCCTGCCGTAGGATGCGACGAACCGGTCGTACTCCTCGTCGAGGTCCCGTATGCCCTGGGTTACGGCGGTGTCGGTGGAGTCCGGGTCTCGTTCGATGGCGAGCAGGCGTTCCGTCCGGTCGCGTAGGCGCAGCATGGCGGCCATGCGCGCGTCCCCGCCTTTTCTGACGCGGGAGTGCGCGGGAACGAGCTGTCCGTCCATGTCGCCGTACCAGATGTGGTCGTTGCCGTCAACCGTGTACCGCATGGCCTTTTGCACGGTCCTGTCGGGAGCGACGATCGGCTCGTTGACGCGTTCGCCGAGTCCGTCGTGCAGGTCGATGCCGTACTCTTCGAGCTGGCTGGTGAGGATGCGTTCGACCTGTCCGCCCAATCGGCCGATGTCGCCGGTTCCGGTGACGTCGATCTGCGGGCCGAATGGTCCCGAGCCGATGGTCATGGTTCCGGCGACGAGTTCGGGATGGTCGACGAACAGCCTGTTGGCGGTGACGCCGTCCCGGAATTCGGTGGTGTCCTCCCATTCGGCGGCCGTGTCGGCCAACGGCTCGTCGCGTTTGCGCAGGATCAGGATGTCGGAGACCACTTCGGTGCCGGCCTGTCTGCCGAACGTCTCCCTGGGCAGGCGGCATGCGGCTACGAGTTCGGCTTTGCGGGCGAGTTCGCGGCGCATGTTCGACGTGTTCTTGTCGAGCGTGTACCGGCTGGTGAGCACGGCGACGAGGCCGCCGGGGCGGACCGTGTCGAGACTGTGCCGGATGAACCAGTCGTGGATGACGGTGCCGTCGATCCTGATCGCGTCGCTGTATGGCACGTTGCCTATCGCGAGGTCGAACGCGTCCGTGGGCAGGCCGGTCCGTTCCATCCTGTTGTTGATGATGTCGTCGTCCGGGCACAGGTAACGTGCGATGCCGGCGCTGATCGGGTCGGCTTCGATGCCGGTGAACGCGTAGGAGGATCCGGCCGGAGTGCTGCGGATGAAGTTGCCGGTTCCGCAGCCCGGCTCCAGCACCATGTCCGGGTGCTTCGGATCCCGGCCGAAACCGGCCTTGCCGAGCGCCTGCCACATCGCGTCCACGACGGGCCGCGGCGTGTAGAAGGCGGTGAGCGTGCTGCTGCGCGCGTCCGCGTATTCGGCGTCGGTGAGCAGTTCGCGCAGACGCGTGTTGATCCCACTCCATGCCGGATCGGCTCCACCCTCCTCGAACGCCTTCTGGGCGCCGCCCCATCCCGCGTACGCGGCGAGGGCGCGGATGTCGTCCTCGGTGGGTTCGCGGCCGCTGTCGTCGAGGTCGCGCAGCACCTCGATGGCGCGCACGTTCGCACGCGCCCGTTCGAGACTGGATCCCGTGGCCTGCAGGTCCGGATCGAGCAGACCGCGGTCGATGTGGGTCAGAGGGCTTCGATCACGTTCCTGATGGCGATCTCCTCGGCCTGATGCTCCGCCATCTTGAGTCCCTTGAACCACGGATCCCAGTTGCCCGGCTGCTTGAGGTGCTGGTGCGTCTTGTCCCAATGGTTGACGTACTCGGTGATCGTCCGGCCGTAGTCCTTCTGGACCTGGTCCATGTAGGCGTCCAACGCCGGCATCCCCTGCCTCTTGAGTTCCTTGAGCTGTTCCGGCAGATGCTCCGCCATGAACAGGTACCTCATCTTCTTGATTCCCTGGTACGGGCAGTACGTGACCGTCATTCCGGATCGTCTCCTTCCTCGCATCGTTTTCTTCCGTTTCATGGGAAGAGCCCGAATTAGACACCGTGCCTAATTTCGTTTGGCTATAATTTTCCCCCCGATTCTGCCGGGAGTCAAGTCCGGACGGCATGTCGTCGAAATCGAAGGCGAGCTGTTCGGCCTCGATGGTGGCCGCGACCACGGGCCGTGAGGTTTCCGGACCGTCCAAGACGTCCTCCACCTCGTCGCCATCGGACATTGCCACGCCGGCGTCGGCCTCATCGCGCGCAATCCGGTCGAGATCATCGTCGGTGAACTGCTCGCGGACCTCCTGCCGAGTGCCGCCCTCCTGCATGACGATCTGGGCGGCGAGCTCCCGTTCGGGGAAACCGAAGTCGATATCCGGCTCATCGTCCACGTCTTCGGACCGCGTCGCATCCGCCACCGTCCTGTCCGGCGCGTATCCGTGCTCGCGTTCCGCGGCCAGTCGGGCCTCCCCGCTTTCCATGCCGTTCCGCAGGTTGAGATCGTACGAGTCGGCTATGTCCGCGATCGCTTCGGGTCCGGCTCCACGTCGGATGAGCTGGGCGACCTCGAACCGGCCTACCTTGATGCCGAACAGCTCGATCTTTTTGGCTATGAGCTCCGGCGTGGAAACCGTTCCGGCCTCCATACCGGAAGACGGCGCGTCCTCCGCGCGTTCCGGCTCCGACGCGTCCGTTCGCGCCGCCGCATCCATATCTCCGAAGGGCCCGTCCTCCGGCCGGACGGCCGGATCGGAAGCGGCGCGCTCATTCGACGCGTGAGGAAGATGTTCCTCATCCACGGCATCCTCGGCGGATTTCGTCACGGACGGCGTCGCTCCGTATCCGTGCTCGCGTTCCGCGGCCATGCGCGCCTCTCTTCGTCCCATGCCGTTCCTCCGGTTGAGGTCGTACGAGTCGGCTATGGCCGCAATGGCCGCGTCATCGGCCCCGCGGCTACGCAGATGGTTGATGACGTTGTCTCCCACCGTGATTCTGAACATTCTGATTTTTTCCGCGGTTTCCTCCGCCCCCGGGACTACACCGTCGCCTTTCCGTTCGGAATCGGCCACGTTGATGTCTTCCTCCCCGATGTTCGGGGCTCCGTCCACGTCGGCTTCGTGGATGGCCGAAGGCTCCGGGCCTTCGTCGTGGACGGCCGGAGCGTCCGTGGCGAACCTGCGTCCGTCCTTGACCATGTCGTAGACGAGCCCGGCGAATCCGTCGTTTTCGAGCAGACGGTCGTTCCCGGGATGACGTGAGATGGCGTCCTTGATGCCCTTGCGGAAATCCGTGCCGTCGATGGCGTTCATCCTGTCCGCTTCACGGATGACGGTCATCGCACGCCAGTCGGAGGCGACATGGTCCGCGATGGAGTCGGCCAGGGCGAAGGCTGCAGGACCGTCGCCGATCATGTCCGAAACTTCACGGCGCATGCGCGCGCTCTTGTCTCCCAACAGGTCCGGATCAAGGTTGGTGTGGCGCGTCCACGCGTCAAGGATGTCCGAATATTCGCAGTCGAGCCGCTTGGACAGTTCCTCGAACACGCGTTCGCGCACGATGGAGTCCACCGCTCCGGTGACCGCGTAGAAATCGTGGCCGTCTCCCATGGGGAACGATTCGACGGCCTCGCGGAACGTGGTCCGCGGGTCGATGCGGCCTCCTTCCGGATCGTCCGGGAATTCGTGGGAGTACCAGTCCCGGATGCCGGATTCGAGACCATCCACGCCGTTCCAGTCGAATGGTTCCGCCGGCGTATCCGTGGATGATGCGGCGGCCGTCTCCGGCTCCTCGGCCATGTCCGCGGCATGTTCCGTCCGGTCGGCCATGGCCATGACCTCTTCGGCCGTCACCTGGTGGTTTCCGTCTTTCGTGACCATGGTGACGGGCAGTACGTCCAGCAGTCTGTCGATGTTCTCACGGCGTCGTTCCCGGTCTTGTCCGGCTGCCCGTTCCGGCCGTCCTCCACTGGTTCCTCCGGCGTCGAGGATGTCCGAGACCTGTCGGGCGGCGTCGTCGGACAGCAGTTCCACCGTTCCTTCCGGCATGCCATGTCCGCCGGCCAGTGACGTGAAGACGATCTGCGGACCGTGGCCCGTCTCATGTCCGGGCTTCGTGCCGGCCGTTCCGGAAGTATCGGCGGCGGTCGTATCGGGCGTGTCCGTCGCCGTGTTGAAGGAGTCCCATGAGTCCGGACTGTCGAAGATGCCTTCGCGGAGACTCCTGAGTTCCGTTTCCGTGGCCTCCGGCCCCTCGTGGACCATGCCTTCATCGTCGAACCAGTCGAGCCGGTAGGCCATGGGCGTTCCGTTCGCGTCGCGTGCGGCCACCTCGTATCCGGCGAACTGGCTCGCGCCGTTCTCGCTGGTTCCCGCGTCCGTGTCGTGCGCGTCGATGTAGCCGATGACCGCATTCTCGAACGCCGCGTATTGGCCTGACAATGCGGCGTCAAGGGCTGTTTCCGTATTGTCGGACGGGTCTTTCATCTCCCGTTCGGCCTGGTCGATCCACTCCGTGGTGAACCATTCGGGACGGTCTTCCGGCCTGATTGTCCCGTCGATCTCGCGGAGTTTCGCGATCTGCGCGTCCACGCTGCCGGCCCACAGGTATTTCTCCGCATGTGATGGGCCGAGGAAATAGTCGACGTCGTCCTTGAGGCGTCCGAGCAGCCGCAGGTTGAACCCGTAGGTTCCGTCCGCTCCGGGAGATGCCGCCAGGGTCCGTTCCGCGTTGGATGCCGCGGCTTTCGGAAATCCCCGTCCGGCGAGGATGGTCCGTGCCTGGGTGTTGCCTTCCGACCGGGCGATGAGGCCGAGCATGTTCTGGCCGAGTTCCCCGGCGTATTCCGTCGCCGCCGTGTCGATGAGCATGCGCCAGTTCTCATCATCGTCGTCGGGCATACTGAGGATCATGCCCACGGGAGCGTGCTCCAGCATGGTTCTCGCGGCCTGTCGGACGACTTCCTGCCGGGACTGGTCGAGGCTGTATCTGCGGTTCATCGGATTGGTGTATGTCGTGAGAAGCCCGGGTGAGGTGATGACCCGTCTGATGGCGTTGACTTCGCTGTCCATGTCGAATTCACCTGTGCCGATCAGGGCGGAGACCACTTCCGGGTGGTTCTCCGTTCTGATCATGTCGGACAGGTCCTTGCGGTCGAGTCTGCCGGATTCGACGGCGTTCTTCCTGGATGGCCACCAGTCGCGTCCGCTGAGACGGTGGAGCAGGTCGTCCGAGGCTTTCGGCAGCATGCTCGCCGCCAGACGGCTGTCCGTCTGGTTCCAGCAGCACAGGTCGATGGCGTTCTGGCTGAGTTTGCCTGATTCGACGAGCATTTGCAGCAGTCTCGTGTTGCTTTCGGTGCGGGCCATGTCCTCGAGCAGGTGTGCCGGCGTGCCGGCATAGCGGATGATCGCCTGTCGGAGTTCCGGCAGTCCGCTGGCCGCGAGGGTTTCCAGATCGTCCTCGTCGAGGCTGGAAAGGTCCGCATCGTGGGTCATTTCCACGAGTTCGTCCAACGCGTTGTAGTCGCGGTTCCGCCATTGCGGGTCGAGCAGATGCCGTGCGATCTGCTGTGGGGTGGAATGTTCGCGTGCCCAACGCAGGTCGGCCCAATCGTCGGAACGGTAGAGTTCTTCGACCTGCCGGCTGGTGTTTTCGTCGATCATTGTGGCTGTTCCTTCCATTCGGCTCACCGCATGCTTTCCAATGTGGGGCACGGCTTGTCGTCCGCCGTGTCGGCCGATGCCGGATTCGGGTACGGGAGCATGTCGGAGAGTTGTTTCGGTTTTTTGTTGCTTCCCATGTACGGTTCGTCCGGCAGGCTGTCGCCGTCGAACGCGCGCGCCCAGGGGTTCAGCGATGCGGGTGGACACCACTCGTCCGTCGCCGGAGGCTCGGGTTCCTCCCTCCTTCGTGTTGGAATGGTTCTCGCCGTGTCGGGTGTGTTCAGTTCCTCGTCCGTTCCGGTTTTGTCGTCACGCATGATGTCCGTCTCCTTTCACATTCCGATCCCGGGTCCTGTGGCGGGCATGGCGCCTTGGTCGATGCCTGGATCCGGGTCCGGCAGGGCGGCCGCGTCTGGGAAGGCCGAAGCCCAGGGATCCCCGACCTGTGCCGGTTGGGTCTGGCTGACGGCATCCGACATGGTGGTGGAGGGATCATCCGGCATGGATGCCCATGGGTCGTCGGCCGCTGTGGTGGAATACCGGTCCTCGATGGCCTGCAATAGGCTTCTGATGGCCGAGAAGCGGTTCGGTTCATGGCCGATATATTCGGCGATGGGGCCTTCGGCCGGTTCCGTATGGTTCCATTTCTCTCCGGCGAGACGCCAGAGCCATTCGCCGTCCGATGCCATGATGCTGCCGAGGACCTGCCCGTCGGGTAGTTCCGCGTCGGCGCGTCTCGGACCGTTCGTCCAGGCCGGGCCGGATCGCAGTTCCACGTCCTCGATGGTGAAGTCCTTGCCGTCGATGCTGAGTCTTTTCACGTCTTCCATTGGTTGTTCCTTCGTTGGTTTTGTTTGGAGTTCCGGCATGTAGTCGATGGGATTGAGCTGGAATGAGGAGCACAGTTGCGCGAATGCCTCGAGGGTGACGGCCGAGCCTTTTTTGATGCGGGTGAACATCGCCGGGCTCACGCCTGCTTTTTCGGACAATGCGGCCCAAGGCATGCCGGTTTTGTTCCGGTACCGGTTGATGTCATTGCGGAACCGTTCCATATCGATGGATGACATGGTTGGTTCTCACATTCCGATTCCGGGATCCATGGGACCGTTGCCGGCTGCCGGGTCGATGCCGGGATCCGGATCGGGAATGGTCGGCCCGTTGGCTTGGAACAAGGCGTCCGGGTCGACGCCGGTCCACGGGTCCGGCGCTTTCACGCGTGCGGCGGAGGATCGTTCGTCCATTACGCAGACGCGGTCAGTGAGGTCGGCCGGCATGTCGTCCGCGTATGCGCCGACGCTTTTCAGGATCGGCGTACGGTTGTCCCATACGAGCCGGTCCGCGGTGGTCTGGTCCATGCCTACCCAGTCGCCGTCCTTGTTGACCCTCAGATACCGGTCCCTGTCGGGGTTCCATCCGCCGTACATGGTTTTCTCCGCGATCTCGCCATCGGTGAGATGCTCTCCGACGGTTTCGCGGGCGGTTTCGGACGGGTAGGCGCGGTAGTATCCGAGGTCGCTTTCCGGGTCCATGCCGTGGACGGTATCGACGATGTCATGCAACAGTCCGATGTTCTCCGGCGTGTGTTCGATGAGATTATCGGCGTCCAGTTCAAGGGCGATCTGCGATGCGGCGGTGGCGCGCGTCATGACGGCGTCCGACGGGTCTTCGTCGCGGGTGGTCCAATAGGCGCCGTCGTTGCTGGACCATAAGGCATCGGCCGCGGCATCATGCCAGTATCCGGGGTCGTTCCAGTTCGCGGACCATTCCTTGATCTCGTCGTCGAAGCCGGTCATGTTCGTCATGGCGATGTACCGGTCGTGTTCGATTCCCGGTGGGAGGACCGAGTCGAACTGGTCTTCGGTGACCCAGCGGAATTGGTCGTACCTGTCGGGCTTGTAGCAGTCCTCTCCGAGCTGGTAGCATTCCTCGCCGATTCCGATCGGCTCTTCGATGGCGTTGCTTCGTGAGAAGAGCGATAACCGTTCGGTCGCCTGGTCGCGCCATGCTTCCATCTGTTCCAAGGTCGGGTTTTCCATGTTCGTCTCCTTTCCGTCACATTCCGATTCCGGGACCCATGGGACCGTTGCCGGAGTTCGGGTCGATGCCGGGATCCGGCATGGGAAGCCCGGCATCCGGGCGTCGTTCCGGGCGGGTCGGCAGTGGGACGGCCCGCATGCGTTCGATGGCGTCGGCGGTGAGTGATTGGTCGAATTCCTTGGACAGTCCGGGATCGGTGGCGATCTTCGCGAGTGTGGACGCGGTGGAGAAGTCGATGCCCGGATATCTCATGCCGAGTTCCCGTTGCGTGTAGAGGATGGTCCAGTCCTGGATCTCCTCATGCCGGTCGAGGATGCTCCCGACGGCGCGTGCGAGAGCGTCGTGGTCCAGGAGGGACAGTTCCGACCGTTGGCTTACGTCGACCATGATGGTTTCCTTTCCGACGGGCCCATCCCGTCTTCCTCCCGTTCACATGCCCCCGGTTTTTTCGCCGCCGATATTTTTTTTCGAGGATGAAAAACCGATATCGGTTGGGATGCGTGTGGAAGGGACGCACCATTCGATATCGGGAAGGAATTGAAGTGCGTCTTGTGATCGCCGAGAAACGTTCCGTGGCTTTCGCCATCGCGCAGGCGTTGGGCGATGTGCGGCAGGGTGATGGGTATGTTTCGGCCGGAGGGGCGCTCATCTCGTGGGCGCAGGGTCATCTGGTGGAATTGTCGGATCCGGAGGAATACACGGACATGCCCTGGTCCGCGCATAAGTGGACGATGGAGTCCCTTCCCATCGATCCGAAGTCATGGCGTTGGCGTCTGAGCGGCGCGAAGGGCGCGGTGCAACGTTACCGTTCCCTCGTCGAACTGCTTCGTTCCGACAAGGTGACCGAACTGGTCAACGCGTGCGATCCGGACCGTGAGGGCGAGGCCATATTCCGACGTATCCTCATGGCCTCGAAGGTCTCCAAACCTTCACTGCGCCTGTGGGTCGCGTCATTGGACGAGCAGGCGATCCGCGACGCGTGGAAAAGGATGCGTCCGGAATCCGATTACGATGGTCTGGCCGACGCGGCGGACGCCAGGGCGAAAGCCGACTGGCTGGTCGGCATGAACGCGTCACGCGCCCATACGCTCGCCTGGCATCGCAGTCTGTCGCTCGGACGAGTGCGCACACCCACGCTGAACATGGTCGTCCAACGTGATCTCGCCATCGAATCACACAAGCCGACTCCGTTCTGGCGACTCATCGTGCCGATGGACGGGTGGACGCTTGAAAGCGGGAAGATCGAGGACCGGACGTCGGCCGACCGCATCCTGGCCGACGCCAAGGGACTGCCCATCGATGTCCTGGAAGTGAAAAGGCGCCGCGAGCATGCGAAGCCGCCGACCCTGTTCGACCTGACCGGATTGCAGAAGGCCATGAGCGACCGGCACGGGCTGACCGCCGAGCAGACGCTGGACTGTCTGCAGCACTTGTACGAGATGAAGGTCGCGACCTATCCCCGCACCGATTCCAAATACGTCACCCATGATGACGTGGACGGGTTGAAGGAACTGCTGCAGCCGAAATACGCGCTGGGCTTCCTGGATCAGAAGCCCGTCGACGCGATCCACGACCTGTATTCCGCCGGCGGATTCGATCCGATGCGGTGCGTCGCGGACGACAAGGTCCAAGGTCATACCGCAATCCTTCCGACGCGGCGTCTCACCTACGACGTGTTCCAGCATGACATGACGGACATGGAACGCAAGGTCATGACCGTGATCCTGACTCGCATGTGGGCCGCCTGCGCCACGGACCGTGTCCACGACACGGTGAAAGTCGATGCGGCATTGGATGAACGTCATGCCGATGGTTCCACGGAACGGGTTCCGCTGTCCGCATCGAACGATGTGACGGTCGATGCGGGTTGGACCGCCATCGAGCACACGTCGAAAACGGACGGCGCGGAGAAGAAGCCCGCGAATCGGATACCGGACTCCCTCGTAAAGGGTCCTCTCCCCCAGTCCGGCACCCCGTCTCTCGCCGAGGGCGTGTCCGCACCGCCGAAACCGTTCACGGAGGCCACACTGCTGTCCGCCATGGAGCATGCGAGCCGTTTCGTCGCGGACAGCGATCTGAAAGCCGCCCTGGATGACGACACGAGTCATTCGGGAGGCATCGGCACGCCCGCGACCCGCGCCAGCATCCTCGAGAGCCTGGTCAAAAGCAGCTACCTGCAGCGCAAGGGCAAGCAGATACGCAGCACCACCGCCGGACGGATGCTCATCGGCGTCGCCATCGACGAGTTGAAGGATGTGAAGCTCACCGCACAATGGGAGCAAAGCCTTGCCGACATCGAACATGGCAAGAGCGACGAGGCGTCCTTCCTGAACGAGATCCGCACGGCCTGCGCGGCGATGCCCGGCCGTGTCATGGAGATGACCCAGCGGGATAGCCTGCGACAGTTGGCGCAGCAGGCCGGCGAACGCGAGTCGTTCGGCCCCTGCCCGCGTTGCGGCAAACCCGTGGTCAAGACCGGAAGCATCTGGCAATGCTCGTCGAACAAGAGCATGAAGGATGACACCGGCGCCTGGAAGCTCAGCGAGGGATGTGGCTACAAGATCTTCGCGGAGAAGTTCGGCAAGAAGTTGACCGATAGTATGGTCCGCCGCACGCTGGAAGGCAAGCGTCCGAAAGTGTCCGGCCTGAAATCGAAGGCCGGCAAGACGTTCGACGCGCGCCTGGTGCCAGACCGGCAATACGGCATCGGATTGTCGTTCGACGATCTGGACAGGAAAAAGAAGTAGGCCATCGCATGCGCACTTCCCCGCCCTCTCTTTCTATCACCTGCATCGCCATGGACAACGTGAGGAAAATCCTGAAGAACAGGCGCCTCAGTGTAAATGGACTTCTGACTTTGATCCACAGCAAGCATCCTGATTGTGGCCTGCCATACAGCATTTTGCGCAGGCTTATCTCCTATGAGCGAAAGATGACTATCGATGAGACGATTCTGATTTGCGACGCCCTTGACGTTCCGTTCACGGCATTGTTCAGCTTCGCGGGAGAATTTCCTCATGGGCAGCTCAAGGGTATGACGGCTGCGGATATCTACCACGCCATCGAACAGGATGATCCAGTCCAGTTGGTCATCTCCAAATGCAAGAATCTGCGTTATGCCTATCGGATCGCTTTTCAGGTCCTGCTCGATGGTCTCAGGGGCATCACGGATAATTACCCTTCTCTGGAGGATCTCAGAATCACTAATCCGGAGACGTTGCGTTCAGTGTTTTGCATCGAGGCGATTCTCCATGCCGCCGCGCTCTCCGATTCCGACATTCGCACATGCCGCGCATGGGCATCAGACCCATCGTATGCGTCGACCGTCGCAGATGTTATCCGTAAGGCCGGAAGCCGTTATCCGGAAGAGGAACGAAAACAGGTAGAAGATATCCTTATGTTCCTTGAGTCAAAGGACGCTGCCGAAACCTGGCATACGATTGGGCATCGCATGCCCGATATCTTCGTGATGCCCGGCTCCTCTGCGTCGTTTCATGGAAAGGACGCTTTTCAATCCATCCATTGAATTGGAGAATCTGCTCAAATCCTCCAGTATGGATTCTCATAGGTTCGGGCAATCCGAAGGCTCAAGAGGAGATATACCGGTTTGATTGGTTTTTCGCAGATTAGGCTCCGCTACGTTCCAATGTGGCGTCGCTCTACTTCGACGTTTAAACATCACTGATGTACCATCAACAACTTTATAGTGTTTTATATGGCTTTATAAAAGCCTATAATGCTTTATAGATGTTTAGATTGTTTATATTCTAAGGAGACCGGCCATGAACGACATGCCACCAATCCAAGCGCTCAATCCTTTCATGCCAGGCGCGGGGATGCGTCCGCCGGAACTCGTCGGAAGGGAGAAAGACCTCGAGACCATGGACCGTATGGTCGCACGCACCAAGCTGCATATGCTTGACAGAGGGATCATCTTCAGCGGACTAAGAGGCGTCGGTAAGACGGTCCTCCTCATTGCATTGCAGGAACTGGCCTCCTCGAAAGACATGGCCACGGCGAGAATCGAAGCGGAGGGGAACACGGAAACCGACTATGACGCGCTCTTCCACGAGATAACACTCGCAGCCACGCGTCTCCCCTCATCATGGTTAAGGGAAAACCTCGCCAAGGCGATAGCAAACGTCAACTCGATATCACTCGACTTCTTCGGAGCAGGCGTGACCGTAAGCACCGACAAACCGGAACAGGCGCGGACGAATTCGTTCAAACTCGAGCTTCTCATCGAATCCGTCACGAAAGAACTGCGGAAAAACAACTCGGGCCTCTACCTGTTCATCGACGAATTGCAGGAAATGTCGGAAGAACCACTGGGAACGCTCATATCCATCCAGCATAGGATGGGACAGGAAGGGCTGCCTTTCTACATCATCGGGGCCGGTCTTCCGAATCTCCCAGGAACACTCAGCAAATCAAGATCATATGCGGAGCGACTGTTTGAATACCGCCGCATAGGGCAATTGGACGATGCCGACACCGCCGAAGGATTCCAAAAGCCCGCCCAAAGCAACGGCAGGCCGTTCTCAGACGACGCGCTGAAAGAACTCGTCCGGGTCAGTCATGGATATCCGTATTTCATCCAGGCTTATGGAAAAGCCGCTTGGAATGCGTCGGACTCGAATCCGACGCCGCTGAGTGCGGTGGCGGAAAGCGAACCATACGCGAGGGCGGAACTGGATGAGGGACTGTATTCATCGAGATGGCAGAGGGCCTCGACCCCGGGAAGACGATATCTCACGGCCATGGCGGAAATCGGAGGTGATACGCCGAGTTCGACGTCGGAAATCGCAAGACGACTTGGAAAGACGCCGGGCGAAGTGTCCATGGCACGCGATTCCTTAATCAAACTCGGACTGATCTATTCCCCGGAGCATGGCAAGGTCGCTTTCACCGTCCCGGACATGGGCGAATTCATTCTGCGTGCCGCACCATCCGACGGGCAGGCATACGACGGACGTCGGTCCAATGTCGACTGACGAATGGCGGTGACTTTTCCCGACAATGTCCATCGCCGCCACGCACGCTCATCCTCTGCACTTATTCTGTAACAAACAGCGGCTTGTGTTGGAGCGCGTTCTGGATGAGCGTGCCCATGTCGGCGACCGGCAGGTAGCGGGCGATGATGGTCCAGATGATCGCGACCTCGATCAGGCCGAGGATGACGGTCACCATTCCCCAAGCGAGTTGCATCCATAGTCTCGGCCCGGTGGCCGCCCGCCCGGTCACTCCGGCGATCACCGTGAGGATGATGAGCGCCGGCACCAATAAGGTGATGTCCCATCCGTTGAACCATTGGCTTACCGAGACAAGCCATTCTACGAGAGTCTCGAGGATTCCTGCCATGTTGCTGTCCTTTCGTTGTTGTTTTCCGTTGTCTGTTCCACATGCGATTCATCCATCGGAAGCCGATGGAGGGTCTCTCGCATCGTTTCGAGTTCCTTCTGGTCCGCTTCCCGTCCCATGCCGTACATTGACGCGAGCGTGAGCAGACTCTGCTCGACATCCTCGGGAAGACGGCCTTCATGCCTGTCGGCCGGATGAGTTTCGTAGTATTCCTCGATGATCGTCGAGCATTGTCGCAGTTCGTCCCAAGTGGGCATGTCATGGTCCATGGGCTGCATGGTTCTTTTGTTCTGAATGGGTTCCGCGTCCACGAGGTCCGTGGCGGTTCCTCCATATGTCATGGTGAGCGCGTCAAGGCTTTGTCTGATGGTCGGTGGCAGCAGAGAGTACGTGTCGTGGCTGCGCTCATCCGCGTCCATGACAGCCCGTTCCATGTAGTATTCCTCCAATCGTCGCATGCGGTCTCTGCGGTTCGCATCGATGATTTCCGCTTCTCCCGTTCCGTGGTCGGCCAATCGGGCGATCCTACCGTTGATGGGATCGGTCAGTGCGTCAAGGGCCGATTGTGCGGCCTCGTCGATATGGTCGCTGTAATCCTCGCCAAACGTCTCGAGGCATGCCTGGGCGATGCCGCCGACCTCGTCGCGTATCCTGCCGAGGGTGACGTCGGGATCGTATCTGCCATGGATGAAGTCGAGGGCCGCCTCGTCCGCGATATCGGACATACGGCTGATGAAACCGATGTCCCGGGAGCAGCGGCCGAGCAGTCTGTCCCCGTCGGGCGTAGGCCTGGTATCCATTGGAATGCCGGAGTCCAGAAGCCTTCCCTCCACATGGACGACCGGCTCTTTCCGTATTGGCTTTTCCGCAATCGGAGTCTTGGCCGTGCCTGGGATGCGGGTCTTCTTCCGGGTGGTTTTGGGTGGCTTGACCACTCCGCTGGTGTGGTTGATGCGGCCGTTGAGGTTGGCCCAATGCTGTTCCTGCCTGCCGCTTTCCGCGGGAGGCCTCTCCCCTAGCGGATCGTCGGCATCCTCCACGCCCCACATGGCCCGGTAGACGGCGACGTCGCGCAGGAGATGCGCGTCGGAGTTTCCGGCCGCAGCGAATACTTGGCCGACCCATGCCTGGCCGGAGCGGCATGCTTCCTGTTCGAGGTTGCTGATCTTGGTTCCGATGAGTCGTTCGTTCTGTCGTACCAGGTCGAGTGCCGCGTCATGCTTGTGGGAGCGGATGGGTGGAAGGATGCCACCGACCCAATTGTCGTGGACGCTGCCGTTGACCCGGTCCAATAGTCCCGCGTTCAATCGTCCCGCGATGGTGGCCGCCCAGTCGGGCTCCACGGGGCGGCTTTTCTTTTTCAGGTCCGAATCCTGGTTGATGGTGTCTCGCGCGGTTTTGCGCAGGGCTTCCCATTCGGGGAACATGGACTGGTCGATATCGTCCCGGGCCTGTATATGCGCGTCAAGCATGGCCTTGACCGCCGGCGTGTACCGCTCGTCCATGCTGAACCGGCTGCGGCCGGGGTCCAGGGATGGTTCCTCATGATATGGGATGCCGGTCTCGTCCATCATGTGCCGGACTGTTTCGATCATGTCGGATGGCGCGTCCATGTCGAGCGTGAACGTGCCGCCTGTTTCCGTGCCGGCCGCGGGCATCATGCCGCGTGCCGCGTGGATGGCGGCGTGTTCGGCCTTCTCCGCCGTGAGCCTGCGTGGCTTCTTCTCAAGGCTTTGTCTGATGATGGCGGTGGCACGTTTCGGGTCGGTCATGTAGGCGCGGGACCAGACTCCACGGAGCCATTCGAAGCTTGGACTGCGTTTGATCTTGTCCACGGTCCTCGCGTCGTGCGTCTTGCCGAGCATGGCGAGCAGGTGGGGGCCTGCGATGAGTCCGGCCGCGTAATCGTGTTCGCGGAGCAGCCGTTTCAGATCGTACCGGTCCTTGTATTCCTGTTCCATGGTTTCGGTCGCGGTCATGGTCTCCGTGTGGGTCAATAGCGAGTCGAGCATGCGGCTCATGGCGATTTTCCTCGGGTCCTCTTCCGCACCGGTGAGCATGTGGTCGATATGACGGTCCTCTTCGCTTTTGCAGCCGAACAGGAAATGGTTTTCCTCCTTGCCACGCGAACCCGCGACGTATTGCAGGTTGCATGCCATGTTCTCGTCGGATGGGAACACCGCAGCGCACCGGTCCACGGTCATGCCCTGGCTGCGGTGGACGGTGGCCGCGTATCCGGCTTCGCATGCTTCCTTGAGCCAGTCGTTCGGGATTCTGCATTCGACACCGTCCGCGAGGTTCACGCATCTCGCGCCAGCTTTTCCAGTGGAGATGATTTTGAACGTCATGCCGTTTTCGATGGGACGGCCGATCTGGTCGCGCACGTTTCGCGAATTGGTTCGGCAGACGATCTGGTCTCCGGTTCCGACGTCGAGTCCGTCGCGCAGACGGCAGAGCTTGGCAGGATCGCTTTCGCTTCTTCCCTGCGCGCGGCGTTCGAGGATGAACCGTTGGTTGATGTCGCGGACCTGCGCGTTCGTGCCGGCGAGCAGAAGCGTGGATTTGCCGAGCGCCTGCCATTTGATGCACATCTGGTACGCCTCTTCCTCCAGGTCGACGTCCTCGCCCCAGTGGATACGGTCGTGCTCCATGTATTCGTCGATGAGTCGGCGGCATTCGTCGACGCTCGACTCGTCCAACCGGTCTCCGCCCTCACGCAGCCGGAGCGTCGCGTCGGCCTCGCCTTCCCAACGTCGTCGGGAAGCGGGACCGTCCGGATCGTCCGCCCATTTCTCGGCTTTGCCGGTGAACCGCCAGAGGCTGGTCAATCGTTCGCATTTCCCGTGCCGGTCGGCGTAGCCGAGCATGCCTCCGGCTCCGGAGACGGAGTCGAGCTGTTTGGGGTCGCCGGTGAGGATGACCTTGGCTCCATGGAATTCGGCGAGTTTGGTGATCCATTGCAGGAGCCTGGTGTCGGTCATGCCCGCCTCGTCCACGATGATCAGCTGGTTCGGCCGGATCGTAGACGAGTCCGTGATGTGACGGGTCGCTATCCTGGTGCGGATGAACAATCGTTCCAACGGGTTGGACGCGTTCCTCAACTGTTGTTGGAGTCTGCCTTCCTGTTGGATCTCGGCTTTGATCCGTTCGGGATTGTTGAGGGTCAGGAGCATAGCGATGGTCATGCTTTCGCATCCGATGCTGTCTTTGAGCTCACCCACCGCCCTGGCGCTGGTCGCCAGGCCGATGACGCTGCCCTCACCGTACTTGGCCTGCCATGCTTGCGCGACCGCTTTCATGGTGGTGGTCTTGCCCGTGCCTGCCGGTCCGATGATGCTGCTGACCAGGCGTGGATTCTCCAACGCGTATGCGGCGGCTTTCTGCTGGTCGGGTGCGAGTGGATAGCCTCCCTGGGCGCTCATCCGTTCGTTCCACTGGTCGAGCCACTGGTTGCCTTCACCGGGCTTGTATCCGACTCCGGTGGTCTTGTCGAGACCGGAGATCATGTACCGTTCGGCTTCGAGCACGTCGACCGTCGTGTACTGGTCGAGGTCGGCGTCCTCGAACACGCTTTGCCCTTGACGGGTGGCGATGCTCAGATCGTCCAACGCGCCTGGCGGGAGCTTGTACCGGTCGGGTGTGAGTTTGACGCATTGGCTGAGGGCCTTGTCCGCGATCTTGTTCGCGACGATGACGCGTTGCGTCGGATCGATGCGCACTTCGCGTAGGAGGCGTTCGGCTTCGGCACGCACGTTGGTGCGTTTCCATACGGTGTGCGCGTTGACTGTTTTCCGGATGACGGCGCGTGCCTGCCGGTCCAGGTATTCGTCTCCGCCGCCGGCGAGGTGGGTGAGGTCGGCGAGCTGGCCGAGTAGGAGTCGTGCGATGTCGTCCTCACAGTCCGCGTCCACATGCATGAGTCTGGTCTTGCGTGAGTTGACGTCTTTGAACATCTGGTCGAGTTGGATGCCGGGCGCGACTTCTCCAAGTTTCCGATACCAGTGATCGCGTTTCGCTTTCAGAGATGGTTGTATCTCCGGTTTCGCTTTGCGGGTGGCGAGCCATGCTTCCTTATGGAGTTCCGCTTTCATTCTCCAACCGGCTTGCTTGCCCGTGGAGGTTTCATACTCTTTGATTTTCTTTTCGAGTAGGAGATCGATTTCCGCATCCCTGCTGCTGAACGCGTTGATGAGTTCCTGTGGCACTCCATCAACCTCGTTGACCATGGCTTTGGTGCCATTGTCCTGTTTAAGGGTCCATGACCAGCCGAACCGTTCGGTGAGCAGGTCCTGCAACAGGTTCTCATGCACTTCGCTGATCTCGACCATGCCCGCGTAGATCTTCCGCCCGTCCAACGCGGTCCACATTTTGTCGGACGAACGGCGCACACGGTTGCTGATGACGATGTGCTTGTGCGGCTGTGGATCCCCGTTACGGTTGTCGTAATGGTCGAATACGAATCCGGCCACTCCGTCGGCCGAGACGCTGGCGACGCCCCCCCTGTCCGGCACGGGTCGTCGCATACTCGTTTTCGAAATACTCGATGGTCATTTCCGTGGCCTTGCGCATGCATTCGTCGATGCCGTCTCTGGTTTCCTTGTCTCCGAACGCCCAGAGGATGCTGATGCTTTTCGGCTGGCGTGTGGTCAGGTCGAATCCGGCGACGGGCGCTTCCCCGTTGTCGCCTTCGCTCATTTTGATGTCTCCGAGGTATTGGCCGTTGGATGGGTTGCGTCGTTCGTTGATGAGGGCGCGGACGGTTTTGCTGGAGGCTGTGGTGCCGACTTTGCCGCCGACGAGTTCCGCGCCCTTGCCGATCCAAACGCCTGGTGGATTGCCGGCCGCCGTGTAGTAGGCGCTCGGGTCGGATGGGTTCAACGCGTTGTCACCGTCGATCGCTTCCCGCGCGTCACGGAGTGGGTATTCGGCGTTGGTGAGTTTGGTGAGGTTCATTGCCATGGTTTGGTCACTTGTCTCCGGTGGGTATCGGACCTGTATAGCCGAGATGTCTGAGCATACGTTCCGCATCACCCTGCGTGCCATATTGGTCGATTTCATTCATGAGGTCAACCACATATCCGCCCATGGTCGCTTGTTCGATGAGTTCCGGCTTGTGCTCCAGGATGGTTTTGAGCTGGAGCATGCATGAAATACGCAGAGCCGACTTGATTCGTTTTGTTTCCTCCGCCGCGAATAGGCTTCGTGTCCACAGTCTATCGGCTCGCGTCCTGTAATCCGCAGCTTCTTGTCGAAGCTGTTTCAGGGTCAGGTTCACGGCTTGTTCTTTTTTGAATCTAGACACAGCCTGTTTTCTTCGGGCATATGTCTTCCGACATTTTTCACTGCAGAATTTGGCCGTCGGTCCACGCCTCGGTTTGCGTATCGGAGTGCCGCATACGGGGCATACTCCTTCGACGATTCGTCCATATTTTTCATCCAACTTGCGCCGTATGCGTTTTATCTCGGACGCCCGCATACGCGTACCGATAAGTTGCCTGTTATCCAGCTTCATGATTCCTCACTTGTATGTCCATGGCCCGCGGTCATTGATCCGTCGGCCTCCCGCGATGTTGTCCTCGCGCCAGATATGCTTCAACGCGGTCTCGTAGGTGACCGTCGTCTCCTTGTGGTCCAGGTCGCCCGTGTATTCGTCCTCGAGCTCTTCCCCTGGCTCTCTGATTCGTCCCATGAACGTGCGGGGAGCCCTGCCCTCCGGACTCACGTCCGGATCGTCGTTCCACCGTCTCACGCCGTTCCAGTGGACGCTGTCGGCGATCAGATCCATCCCGTCCGAACCGATCTCGGTGGAGATCCTGCGGAAATCGTCCCCATATTCAAGAGGGATCATCGGATTGATCTGGAACATCAATAGCGCCGTCCGGGTGAGTTCATAAACCGTCCGAACGACCATCCGGTCATGCCCAGGCACGCTTTCGTTATATTCGCAGGCCGCACGCGCTATCAAGTCCAACGCGTCATGCCGTTCGACCCAAGCATTCTTCAGCTGTTCATCACGTTCCTTCTCATCTCGCCAAGCCTTTCGTTCCTTCAGCAGACGAGAGTAACCGTTCCTACATTTGCGGTGGAACTCATGATAATCCCCTTCCTCCTTATCTCCTTGCTTCTGCCTGTATCGTTCATCGACCGGCTCTCCACAGACCGGGCAAACCGGCCGCTCATCGTTGCTTTCCACGTCTTTGTCACGTCATTTCGACGAAGTTTGTCACGATATCGGCCCCAAACCCCGCCCGACGATGACTTATACCTGCAATTCCGCCGTTTTCGGCGGAATTGGCGTAGCCGAGTGCAAGACGCCCGTGGTTTCTTTTTGGTAGGTATAGTTTTTGGTTTTCTGCTTTGGTTGTGGGTATGGATATTTTTCTGTCTGTTGTTGGATTGCTTGTTCTTTTGGTTTGCTTTTGGTTGTGTATGGCTTCTTTTTCTGTGTGTTCTCTTTTGGCTTGCCTTTCGTTTTGCTTTGTTTCTTGTCCGTATATCCGTTCTTATCGCTTTCCCGGTATGTTCCGTATCCGTTCCGGAGCATGGCATGCAAAAAGCGCCGCGGCACTCAGGTGCAGATCGTTTCCCGAATCGATTCGCCGCCACCGGCGCGACCGGCGCGATATCGATCCGATGGCCGGCCCAGAATCATCTCCGATATCGGACGGTCGCGTGGAAGACCATCCATTCCCCCGGAGGATCGATTTGGTCCATTGGGTTCGGAACCGGCCTGGCCGTCCGCCGCCGCATTTCTTCTCTTGGACCGATATCGGGTCCAAATAATCCGAAATGGATCGAATCCGATATCGGATTCGATGGATGGAAGTTTCCGATATCGGAGCCTCAAGGTACATGTCATACCGATGGACCATCCGGTCCCGTACTTGGTCTTTGACCGATATATCGGCAAATGGGCCGATCCCGATATCGGTTCGGATAAGTGGTCCAAATTGGGCCTTTGGCTTCATTCCAGCGATTCATCGTTATTTGGACCATTTGATTCATGGGGTAAATGGTCCAAATGGTCCTGGCTCATTTATTCTTTTGAACCGATATATCGGTAAATGGACGGAATCCGATATCGATGTCGGCATCCCGCTTCGTCGCTTTTTGGTCCGTCACGTCATTGTGGTCTTGGGCTGATGAATGGCCCTCGATTCCGATATCGGCAGGGTTTGTTTGACCTTTTGAGCCGGTGGCCCATCATGTGGACCATGCGATTCGTCGGTGTGCGTAGGCCGATATCGGCTTTCGGACCACCGGATGCGACTCATTTTTATGTGTTGTATCAATTTTTGCTACAACACTTATTTTTCATACCGGAAGCGTCACTTCCCATCAAGGACGACGCGGATCCGGGCGGTGCCGTTCCGTTCCTCCAGCACGTCCAGCCGCCAGGCGTCACCGAGCGAGGCCTCGATCTCGCTCAGGAGGAGGTCGGCGGTCATGGCGTCACCGCTGACGCGCTGGATGGTGACGCGCAGTTCGGCCCTGCGGCGCGGCTCCGTTTGAGTTCGAGGCGTCGTGATTCCGCAGAGGTGATGCCGCCTGGCAGTCTTCCGATGGCGTTGTCCTTCAACCATGAATGGAATGGCACGTCATCGTTCGACTCGTAGTAGCGCAATAGCCTGGTTGTGAATTCTCGTTTCAGGGATGGGCTTATGGAGAACACTCCGACGCCGGCGTTGATGAGCGCATGGTTCGCCGTCATGAGCGCGGTTCGCTCGTTTCCGTCATTGAACCATTGTCCTCGCGTGATCTTGCAGAACATGAGCAGAGCACGGTCCTCGGGTGATTCGATCTTCATCAATGAAGAGATCCCGTCATGGGAAGATTCCATGGTCGGAAGCTCCGGGATCCAATCGGTTCCTCCGATGCGCACATCATTGGTCCTGAGTTTTCCTGCGTCACGGATGAGACCCTCGCCAAGGATCCGATTGTATTCGGACATGTATTGCCAGTTGACGGGCTGGTCGACGTTCTCGAAAAGGAACATCCAGGCGCGTTTGATGTTGTTGACGACGATGATGTCGTCCACCGCCATGTTCGCCGGAGCACGGCCCTCAAAGATCTCTTGAGTGTCGCGGAAAGAGATCCCGTCGACCTCGATGCTGGCGGTCTTCCATATGGCATCGACCAGTAGACGTTTCGCCAACTCCACGGCCATCAGACGGCTCTCATCATCCTTTGACATCACGTTCCCCCTCTCATTGACTCGCCCATCCTACCTGGATCGATCTTCTTTCCTGGAAACAGTTCGGGCCCATGACGATCGGTCGGATGTCATGGGCCCGAGAATTCTTCTTTTTCAGAAAGCCGGTTCCTGTGGTTCGGCGAAATGGTCCTGGACCACGTTGGGCCATGGATCGTCTTTCGCCTCTTGGGTTGGTTGAGCAGGTTGGGTCGGCTGCGATTGGGGTGCCGGTGGCGTGGCAGCGGATTCATTGGCTTTGGTGATCTGGACCGTCGCATAGCGGACGGAGGCACCGATGTCGTCGGCGTTGAGTTCGAAGCTGCTGCGCTTCTCCCCTGTCTCGGTCTGCCAGTCGCGTTGCACGAATCGTCCGGTGACGACGACCCTGGTTCCCTTGCGAATGCCGGACGAAATCATGTGATCCGCAAGTGCGCCGTATGCGACGCAGCGGATGAACGTGGTCTCGCCGTCCTCCCATCTGCCGTTCCTCTCGGTGACGCTGGTCTGCGCCACCCGGAAGGCGACGACGGTCTTGCCTCCGGCTGTCCGCTTGGGTTCAAGGTTTTTGACGATGTTGCCCATGATGGTCATGGGGATCTGGTTGATTGTCGCCATGGATCGTCCTTTCTGTTTGTGGATTCGGCCCTTTCTGGGGGCTTGCCCATTCCACACGTGTCTTGGTTGATATCAGGATCGGACGAGCTGGAGTTCTCCGTCTGGGAGGTTTGGCGCATTCGGGACAGAGGCTGTCACACGGATAGTCGCGATCGATCCTCCATCCCTGACGTTCGAGCTCGTCCGGCGCCCCACTGCCGGCGGCATCGCAGTCATGACATTTGACATGCCAGTGGCGCGGACAATAGTGCTTGTCTTCGATGCCGACGACGACCTGCCACCCTTCGTCGGCGGCATCGTTATCCGCATCCTCATAGGTCGCCTCATCGACTAAAAGGCTTGTGTGACATTCGTCGCAGACGACGTACAGCTCATGGTAATAACTCATTGCTCCTAATCCTCAATCTTCGCTCTTGATTTAGCGGTGAAGATTACCAGCCCGGTCTCGGCGTCGAATACCTTCACCACGCTTCCGTTCAGCTCCAGAGAAAGCTGTCTGGCGTACTCGGCCGCGTCCGCGATGTCCTGGAACGTCCGGTCTGTCCCATCCAAAGAAATGCGATAGCTCATTCCATGTCCTTTCCGACTGCGTTTCTGGCGGCTTGGAGCACACTTCGCGCGATTTCCTCGAAACGGTTCGGGTCGATGAAGCATGCGGAGGGACCGAACAGTCCAGGGTTGGCCTTCAGATATTTCGCCGCCGCCTCGATTTCAACGTCTGTTACGGGCACTTTTCTTCCATCGCAGTAGGCTTCGTAGACTGCGTCGCCTACCGTGTAGTCTTCTTCGATGATCTGGCAGCAGTCGTAATCTCGTGAATTTTCGTAGGCTTGCGCCTCGTCCAGTATGATGCTCATCGTTCGATCCACTTTCCTCGCGTGGTGGCTTCACGGCAGAGCGCTTGGTAGATCATCTGTTCCTGGATTGCGTCGGCGAGGGCGCGGTGTTCTTCGGTGTCGCCGATGTGGTAGTCGGCGATGAGGTCGGTCACGCGATGATGGCGTTTCTGCGGGTTGAGCTCCCAGCTCATTTCCTTCGTGCACAGCCACCGGCAGTCGAATCCGCTTGCCGTTGGATCGTAGACGTGTTCGGCGGCGTCGAGGAAGCTGACGTCGAATTCGGCGTTGTGGGCGATGATGGTCAGCGGCTTTCCTGCCGGCCAGACCTGGTCGAGCCATTGGTGGAAGCGGAGCATCGCCGCGCCTACGGTCGGCTTTCCCTGGAGCATTTGGTCGGTGATGCCGGTGAGTCCGGCGATGAATTCCGGCAGCGGCTGTCGCGGGTCGATGAGCTGTTCGAATCTCGGCCGGCTGTTCTCGTTGCCGGGCTGTACGAGGAACGCGCCGATCTCGATGAGTGTGGCGCCTTCCTCGGGATTAAGTCCGGTGGTTTCCGTGTCGAGCATGATGTACGTGTCGAGCGGCTTGTCGAGTGGTTCGATGCGGCGTGGATTGTCGCGGCGGATGTAACGGTCCCAATACATGAGGTTTCCTTTCGATTGGGGTTTCGGCTGGCCTGATGCCTTGCCGACAACCCAATTATATCACAGTATTGTGATATTTTTTGGTTGTTTGCTACTTTTCCAGGGTCCAGTTGCCGGCCTGTCCGGTTTCCTTGAGACCGATCGCCTGGCGCGCCCCGTCCTGTCTTCCGTGCCGGTAGGCGGCTTGGCTGGGTCTTGTGGCTTTGGAGAGTTTCGGCTTGTCGGAGATGAATGTGACGTGGGTTTCGACCCATCGGTCGACCTGGCTGCCGCGCACGGTGATGAGCTCCCTGCCGGTGCCGTCCGATTCCATCTCACGTCGAAGGATCTCGTATCTGCGGGCGATCTCTTCCTGGAAACCACGATAGTAGCCGTTCCTCCATGCCGCGTTGGCTTTCGCACGGGGTGTGGTCCTGGCCCTTTCGCGCCACATGGCGGCGCGGCTGGTTTCCATGGCGGTCCAGATGGATTCGGTCTTGTCGACGTCAACGCGGGCGCCGTAGATCCAGACAGTGCTGACGACGTCGCGGCCGTTTCCGGCCCTGCGGCATTCGTAGGCCGCCCTGCACCGGTTTCCGTGGGCCACGATGTTCGCGAGTTGTGCCATGTACCGGTTGCATGGATTGGTTTCCAATCGTATCCTCCGTTCGATGATCTCGACATCGTCGTGGTCCTCTTCGAGCTGCCATTCCTCGATGGCGTGCCGGTCCATGAGCCTTTGGGCCTGTTCGAGGGCTATGCGCTGCTCGTTGTCGGATGCGGCGGGGTCGTTGGCTATCGCCAGCAGCCGGTGGACGCGTTCCATGACGCGTTCGACGTCTCCCATGGGACTCCTTTCCATTCTGGTTTGTCATGAGGTGAGGAAATGTATGTAGGCGCCGAGGAGGATGACGGCGAGGGCGCAGACTTCCGCGAGGATGCCGCAGATGATGTTCACGGCTTTTCTCATTGGTCCTCCCCCTTTTGTTTTCCGTCGTCGGCTGTTGCCCGGCGGACGGTCGACGCGCTGACGCCGAAGATCTGGGCGACGGTCCGGTCGCTGAATCCGGCCGACTTGGCTTCCAGGAGCAGTTGCCTGCGGTCGCTTTTCGGTAGCTGCCTCATTATTGTCGCCTGTTGCCCGAAGTTGTCCTTGCAGTATGCGGCCCAGCCCTTCATGCCTTCCGGATATCCAAGTGTGATCCAGACGTGTCCTTCGAACGCCTTCTCCGCGGCCTGGATGAAGTCGAGCATCGATTGGAGCAGTCTGCGTTTGGCTTCCAGGAAATCGTTCCATGCCGCGTCCTGGCCCTGCTGTTCGTTGGCCATTGTCGTTTCCTTCTTCAGTCGATGGCTAGGTTGATGGTGATGGTTGGCATGTCGATGTCAGGCACGCCCGCTTCGGGCCAGGCCACGCCGGCACGGCGCATGATCTGGTTGACGCAGGTGCTGTGCGCGCAGGCGAGCTCCCACTGCCAGCATTGCGTGTTGCACAGTCCGTAGCAGCGGTCCCACATGAGGTAGCCGTCCTCGTCGACCGCGGGCTTGTCGCCGTTGAGCAGGTCGCGCAGGGCGAGGACCTGGGCACGGTCCTTGGCTTCGAGGAGGGTGGATTTCCTCCAGGTCATGGAGGTGACCCAGCCGCCGCCGTCCACGATTTCGCTGTTCTTGCTGATGGTCACGGTCAACTTGTAGTTGCACATTTTTTCTTTCCTGCCCTTTGCTTTTCGTTCTTTCCACGGGTGTCCGGCCCGATATGGGTCGGACGTGTCGTCCCGGTTTCAGTCGGCGAGTTCCTCTTCGAGGTGTGTGATGGCGTTGTCGGCGTCTCCCCATCCAGCGTCGCAGAAGTACTTGTATTCGCCCTTGGCCTTCCTGGTCGTCCAGTAGCCTTCCTCGCCATCCACGCCGTCGGCGTTCAGAACCCACCAGTATTCCCGGGTGCCGTTCTTTTCGACTGCGTGGAGGCAGACGTCCCAGCGTCCGCGGAGGCCTTGGACCTTGATGTTCTTCGGTTCGTGCTGCGATTCGTATGCGCAGTGGTTCGTGTTCATGCTCGTCTCCTTGATGTCCTGTCGGTCCCTGAATTTTTTCTTTTGGACCGTTTGGTCGAGCGATAGCGTTAGCCGCCGGAACGTCCGCGAGCACGCCGAACCCCTTGGGGTTCGGTATCGCGTGGCGCGGACGCGAGGGCGGTTACGATCCTTGCCGTAGGCAAACGGCCCAAAAGAAAATAAAAAGGGTCGCGGCGCGCTGGGCGCCGCTCCATTTCCCTCCGGCCGGGCCGCGGCCTCCGTGGCGCGGTTTGGCCATTATTGGGTCCGGGAACCGGTTCCCGGCGCGTGGAGTCCAGAGGACGTTAGCCGTCCTCTGGCCGCCGGAGGCATCCGCCCGCGATGTCCCGCGGGCGGATTCGGGCTTGCCTGTCTAACCGTCGATTTGCTGGCGGAGTTTTTCTATCTCTCTGGAGAGGATGGCGAGGAATTCCCGGTAGGTGTCAAGTTCGACCGCCATGTCGATGGCTTCGGCCTCCAGTTCGAAATGGCAGTCGCCGTCATCGGTGAATGTGATGTCGGGGAAGTCGAACCATTGCCAGCTGTAACCGTCTGGGTCGCCATGCCATCCGTCTTTGGTTTTGACAAGCGTGTAATGTTCCGTTCCTTCGTACTTTTCGGAAGTATCGGACAGCCTGCGGTCCGAATTTTCGTCGATGTCACTCATAATGCGGCTCCTTTGATTCCGCCGGTTTGCAAGGGAATAATCCGGAGGTCGGCGGAACTCCCTCCGGCCCGCCATGTCGGCGGAATGCGTCTCTAATAGGAGTTGGTCGCATGGCCGATGATGACGCGTGGACGATCGGTGCCGTAGCGCAAGCGGCGTAGAGAGGCTCGGATCCGGAATGAGAGCGCGTACGCTCCCGCGGGGATGATGAAGATGAGGACTTCGACCAGTCCGCCGACGAGTTCGGCGCGGGATGTAGGGTCCGCCATGAGTTCGTTGAATGCTTCGAGCATTGTTGTCCCTTTCGTTCTGGGGGTTTCGGCTGGCCTATGCCTTGCCGATAACCCCCATTATATCACAGTATTGTGATATTTTCTACTTGTTTTGGCTTGTTGTTTCTCAACGGTTTCCATGTTTTTTCGCGGGTGCGGGCATGCCGTAGACTTCTCGCACCAGTGGACCGAGGGGCGGATCGCTCTGAGCAGGGCACGCAGGTCGTTCTCTTCGATGGGTTTCTCGCCGTGCCCATCGGTCTTGTTTAGAGGCTGTCGATGAAGCCGCGGATGATGCGGTGGATGGTTTCGGCCGTCTCGTATTGTTCCGTGCCCTCATAGTTTTCGAGGGCGTCGAACAGCCGTTTTTTTCTCCGGGTCGTGTTTCAGTTCGCATTCGACGCACTCCCATTCGCCGTCCGGGGTTTCGTACGCGTCGTCGTCGCAGACGATGCTGCCGCACGTGCCGCAACGGACGGTGCATGATTCGCACATGTGCCTTCCGCACTGGGAGCAGGTGTTGCAGCACCAGCATTGGTTCCCGCTCGAATGTTCGCCGGCATGGCAGTACGTGCCATACCATGGTTCGTCTTCGCCTTCGTCGTGGTGGTCAGCGGGTTCCTCACGGTCGTATACCCATTTCCCGTTCGGCCGGTCGTACCATGGCTTGTCGGGCAGGTCGTCCGTCAACGCCTCGTACAGTTGCCCCTCGACCTCGTCGTACGCGCCGTTGAACAGGCTATCCATACCGTTTTCGATACGGTTGCCGCGGCCACAGGCGGCGACCAATGCTTCGGCATTGCGGGTGGTCGCCGGCCTGCCGTGCTCGTGCAGGAAGTTCTTGACCTGCCCCCACGTGTAGGTGAGGGTGACAATTTCCTCATCGTCCGAATGCTTGACGGTATCGCTCATGATGTCGCTCCTTGATTCTGCCGGTCCCTGAATTTTTTCTTTTGGACCGTT